>ERZ773144.53-NODE-53-length-100076-cov-31.536247_pt1 | contig 100076 bp, 82 predicted proteins | sample MGYA00580849_ERZ773144 | MGnify/ENA primary metagenome ERZ773144 (study PRJEB29015, sample SAMEA2737861) | human gut metagenome | biome: human gut; feature: human-associated habitat; material: faeces | place: China | collected 2012 ...
ATCTAAAAAGCAAAAAACCTCAATTTAATTTGTCCGAAATCTTGACATAGGACCACCTCATAGGAGAGCTGTCAGCGCAGGCTGACTGCGAGGTTGCTTTTTTATCACCAGGAACATCCTTTATGCTCATTGACGTATTGATGAATAGTTTGGCAAACTCCTCTAAAATTTTTATGGATATCTAAATTGGTAAAACGGATGACCGTCAATCCATAGGATTCTAATACGGCTGTCCGTTCTTGATCTGACTCCATACCGGCTTCATCGTAGTGTTGCCCACCATCTAATTCAATGATGAACCCTGCTTCTTTGCAATAGAAATCGGCAATATAATTACCAATTCGTCGTTGTTTATAAAATTTCACTGGATACGTCCGTAAAAAATCATACCATAAGTGACGTTCTTCTTTGGTCATATTTTTCCTTAATGAACGGGCAAATGATACATTTTCTTTAGAATAGGGAAGCGTTTTCATAGAACCTCCTTGTAAAATATATTGAACTGCAACCTCTCCGGCCTAACGGCCACCTCCCCTATAAGGGGAGGCTTTCCCCACGGCTCTCCTCATAGGAGAGCTGTCAGCGCCAGCTGACTGAGAGGTTGCTTTTTGATTATCGATAGATATTAGTGAACTGCAACCTCTCCGGCCTGACGGCCACCTCCCCTATGAGGGGAGGCTTGGTTCACGAGACGATGTCCTTCTTTTGAGTCTGTCGCGGCTTTGCCGCATCTGAATCCGAGTATACGAAAACAAGGCCGCCTTTTCGGCAGCCCTGTTTCCGGGTGTGTATATGGCATTAGCGTGTTTTACTTATTGATCAGCCAATTCCTTATAGGTTTCATATTTCTTCTTAGCAAATTCTTCAGCTTTGGCAAAGAGTTCTTCGGCGATGTCCGGGAAGGTTCTCGTCAAGGCAGCGTATCTTGTTTCGCCCATGAGGTATTCGCGGAACGACTGCTGCGGTTCTTTGGAGTCGAGGATGAAGGGGTTCTTGCCTTCTTCTTTGAGCAGCGGGTTATAGCGATAGAGGTGCCAGTAACCGCAGTCTACGGCGCGTTTCATTTCGTGCTGAGCATTGCCCATGCCGCCTTTGATACCGTGGTTGATGCACGGTGCATAAGCGATGATGATAGACGGACCATTGTAGGCTTCTGCTTCTTTAATGGCTTTGATGAGCTGGTTCGGGTCGGCACCAAGGGCGACCTGAGCGATGTAGATGTGGCCATAGGTCATGAGCAGACGGCCCAAGTCTTTCTTATTGAACTTGCGGCCCGATGCAGCGAACTGAGCGACAGCCCCGATTGGCGTAGCTTTCGACGACTGACCGCCTGTGTTGGAGTAAACTTCCGTGTCGACGAGCATGATGTTGACGTTGGCATTCATAGCCAGGACGTGATCCAGGCCGCCGTAGCCGATATCGTAAGCCCAGCCGTCACCGCCATACATCCAGATGGTCTTCTTGATGATGTGTTCTTTATGAGCCAGGATTTCTTTCTGCAAATCCGCAGCTCGGCCTGTGAGGTGAGCGGCCATCAATTCTTTGATGTACGTCCGGCTGATGCCTTCTGTGACTTCGCCTTCGTTGGCGACGCCGATGGAATCGATCCAGGCTTTGATGGCGTCGTGGAGGGCACCGTCTGTCAAGTCCATGAGTTCTTCCGATTTGATGCGGATGGCATCGCGTTGCTGTTCCATGGACAGGGACATGCCGAGGGCGAATTCAGCGTTATCTTCGAAGACCGAGTTCGACCAAGCCGGCCCGAAGCCTTCGCAGTTCGTCGTATACGGGATACTGGGCATTGCCGAGCCCCAAGCCTGGGTACAGCCCGTAGCGTTGGCGACGATCATGCGCGGCCCGAAGAGCTGAGTCAGGATCTTCATGTATGCCGTTTCCGTACAACCTGCACATGCGCCGTTGAATTCGAGGAGCGGCTGATGGAACTGGCTGCCTTTGACGGAGAATTTATCGAGGGTCGTATGTTTTTCAGGGAGTGTCTGGGCATAATCCCAGTCGGCGCTTTCATGACGCTGCGTTTCCAGCGGTTTCATCGTCAGGGCCTTAGCCGGGCAGGCATTGACGCAGGCACTGCAGCTGTAGCAGTCGAGCGGCGAAACCTGGATGCGGAATTCATAATCTTCCAAGCCCTTGCCAATGGCTTTCTTGGTCTTGAAGTCAGCCGGAGCTTTTGCTTTTTCATCAGCCGTTACCAAGTACGGACGGATGGCAGCGTGCGGGCAGACCAAGGAGCAGCGGTTACACTGGACGCATTTTTCCAGGTCCCATTCAGGAACGGTCGATGCGATGCCGCGTTTTTCATATTTCGTCGTGCCCAAGGGGTAAGACCCGTCGGCATAGGGCACAAATTCACTGACTGGAATGGTATCACCGAGCTGCAGGTTAGCCGGTTCGACGACTTTCTTGATGAAGTCCGGAATATCGCGGGTATCTTCGACGACCGGGTCGGACGGTAAATCTTTCCATTCTTCCGGTACGGTGACTTCGACGATATCCGAAATGCCGCGGTCGACAGCAGCCTGGTTCATGGCGATGACTTGTTCACCTTTTGCCAGATAGGTCTTGGCAATGGCGTCTTTCATGTATTTCACAGCATCGTCGATGGGCAGGATGTTAGCCAATTTGAAGAAAGCTGCCTGCAATACTGTATTAGTGCGATTGCTTCCCAGGCCGATTTCTTCAGCGATCTTAGTCGCATTGATGATATAGAAGCGGACGTGCTTGGAGGCGAGCTGGCGTTTCACTTTATTGCTGAGGTGGTTGGCGACGTCGTCTTTATCCCAGCTGCAGTTGAGCAGGAAGATGCCGCCATCCTTGATTTCACTGACAATATCGTAAGTGCCCATGTAGGCCTGTTTATGGCAGGCCAGGAAGTCCGCCGATTTGATATAATAGGTGGCCCGGATCGGCTTCTTGCCAAAGCGCAGGTGCGACTTGGTGACGCCGCCGGATTTCTTGGTATCGTATTCAAAGTAAGCCTGGACATACATATCCGTGTTGTCGCCGATAATCTTGATGGAGTTCTTGTTGGCGCCAACCGTACCGTCCGAACCAAAGCCCCAGAACTTGCAGCTGATGGTCCCTTCCGTGTCGACCGTGATAGGTACGTCGGCCAGGGAATGGTGAGTAACGTCGTCGATGATGCCCAGCGTGAAGTGGTTCTTCGGCTGGAGCGAGTCCATATTGGTGAAGACGGCGTTGATCGATGCCGGCGGCACGTCTTTCGACGACAAGCCATAACGGCAGGCCAGGACGGTGACATCCTGTTTGACGTGGGATATAGCCGCGCAGACATCTTCGTAAAGCGGTTCGCCTAAAGCGCCCGGTTCCTTCGTACGGTCCATGACGGTAATCGTGCGGACCGTGTCAGGCATAGCCTTCATGAAGTGTTCCAGCGAGAACGGACGATAGAGATGAACCTGGATGAAGCCGACTTTCTTACCTTCTTTGCAGAGCTTGTCAATCGTTTCCTGGATGGCACCGGTGACAGAGCCCATGGCGATGACGACGTGTTCTGCGTCAGGAGCGCCGTAGTAATCGAAAAGGTGGTACGGACGACCCGTCAGTTCGCTGATCTGGTCCATGTAGTCCTGGACAATGTAGGGCAGGCGCTGATACCAGGGGTTATTGGCTTCACGGGACTGGAAGAACATGTCCGGGTTGGTAACGGTACTGCGCATGACCGGATGTTCCGGGTTCAGGCCGGTGTGTTTGAAATGATAAAGGGCATCGCGGTCGATGAGCTTGCCCAGTTCTTCAGCCGGCAGCATCTTGATTTTCTGGATTTCGTGAGACGTACGGAAACCATCAAAGAAGTGCATGAACGGCACGCGGCCTTTGATGGTCGACAGATGGGCAACGGCTGCCAGGTCGGCACATTCCTGGACGCTGGCACTACAGAGCATAGCCCAGCCCGTGTTACGACAGCCCATGACGTCGGAATGGTCACCGAAGATGGACATGGTGTGAGTCCCGACGGTACGGGCGGCGATGTGCAGGACGACCGGTTTCAATTCGCCCGAAAGGCGGTGCATGACCGGAATCATCAGCATCAGGCCCTGTGAAGCCGTAAAGGATGAACAGAGGCTGCCTGTTTCCGATGCGCCATGGACGGCACCGATAGCACCGGCTTCGGACTGCATTTCAACTAATTTAACAGGCTGGCCGAAGAGGTTCTTGCGGCCGTTCGCCGACCAGACGTCGACGTGTTCTGCCATCGGAGACGACGGCGTAATCGGATAAATCGTAGCGACTTCTGTAAAGTTATAAGCAACATCAGCCGTAGCTTCGTTGCCGTCTAAGGTTTTCACGATTTGTTTAATCATAAGAGACACTCCCCTTTTCTGCGATTCAAGTAAATTCATCCGGACTCGTATAACGTTTAACGCTTTTTGTACTTTTAGTATAGCCGTTATAGCTATAAAAGTCAAGCATAGCGCTCATGCTATTTTGTCATTAATATAGCTTTGGTTATACGTTTTACGCGTATATAGAAGAAAGAGTGGTTCGTGGCTCGTGGTTCGTAGGGGCCGTCCCAAGCCTTTTTGGCCCGTCAGGTGCCGACCAACGGGAGGCACAGGACGGCTGCCAAAACGGACAGCCGTGGCTGGGCGGCCCGCCTATGGGTACGTGGTCAGTTTACAAAAAAGAGGCTGTCGCATGTGCGACAGCCTCTTTTTGAGTATTAAGTTTGTAGTGGATGAGCAACCTCTCAGACCGCCTTCGGCGGCCAGCTCCCCTATCAGGGGAGCCGCGGGACGCGAACTGCGGCCTGCGGGACGCGAACTGCGGCCTGCGGGACGCGAACTGCGGGACGCCCTCTGGGCGTCCCCTACCTGGCGTCCCCTACCTGGCGTCCCCTACCTGGCGTCCCCTACCTGGCGTCCCCTACATGGCGTCCCCTACATGGCGTCCCCTATATGACTTCCCTACATTAGTACCAACGAGTCATGGGCAGGTCGTTCTTGGTGCCTTTGGTCATGAGGATCTGATGGATGTCGATGTTGCCGATGTAGAAGGATACGGCGCAGCCGCAGAGATAGAGGTCCCACATGCGGGCAAATTCTTCCCCGCGGGCAGCGATGACTTCATCGCGGACGTTCTGGAAGTTATTGAACCAGCACATGAGGGTCTTATAGTAGTGGCGGCGCAGGCTTTCGACGTCGATGACCTGGAATTCATCATCATAAGCGAGGCTGACGATTTCACGGAGCGACGGCAAAGTTCCGCCCGGGAAGATGTATTTACGCATCCACGGGTTGCCAATGCTTTCATCGTGGCCGCTGATGTAATGGAGGAGGAACATGCCGCCGTCTTTCAGGAGATGGCTGGCCGTTTCCATATACAGCGGATAATTGGAGCGGCCGACGTGTTCCAGCATGCCGACGCTGACGATACGGTCGTACTGACGGCCTTCGGCGACGAGATCGCGATAGTCGACGAGGTCGATCTGGACCAGATCCTGGAGTCCCAGTTTTTCAATGCGTTCCTGGCCTTTTTTCCACTGTTCTTTACTGAGCGTGCAGCCATAACCTTTGACGCCATATTTCTTGGCGGCTTCGATGAGCAGATAGCCCCAGCCGCAGCCGATATCGAGGAGGGTCATGCCTTCTTTGAGATAGAGTTTTTCCAGGATATAGTGGACTTTATTATGCTGAGCCTGTTCGAGGCTGTCATCTTCGTTCTTGAAATAAGCGCAGGAATAGCTCATGGACGGATCGAGCCATTTAGCATAGAAATCATTGCCCAAGTCATAGTGGGACGAAACCTGTTTCTTCTGGGCCGATTTCGATTCCGACGGATAGAGGATCCGTTTGAACAAGGATTTATCCAGCGAGAACTGGCTCGTCTGGGATAAGAAGCAGCGAAGGGCTGTGAACAAATCACCTTGGATTTCCACATCTTTGCGCATGTAAGCTTCGCCCAGTGCCAGCGACGTCGACGCCAGCAAATCTTTTTTCGGAATGTCTTTGTGGATGATAACGTTGAATAACGGCTGGCCTTCGCCAATGGTGTAGGTCTTGTCGTGAAGTTGTACGGTAAAGCAATGTTTATCGAAGCGACGTAAATAATGGATCATGAAATTATCTAAGATATGCATAGATTATACTCCCTCACTTTTATAAAATGGTTTCTGTCCGGGCGATGCCGCAGACGACGTTTTCCAGTACCATCATCGTCGTCACGGCGCCAACACCGCCCGGCACAGGCGTCACGGCCCCGGCCTGAGCAGCGACTTCGTCAAAGACGACATCGCCGACAGTCTTGCCGTCGACGCGGTTAATGCCGACATCGATGACTACAGCGCCTGGTTTTATCATATCGCCTGTCACTAAACCGGCTTTCCCGGCAGCGGCGATGACCAGATCAGCCCGGCGGCAGACGGCCTTCAAATCTTTCGTGCGCGTATGGCAATGGGTAACCGTAGCGTTGCGGTTCAGACAGAGCTGAGCCAACGGTTTGCCGACGACATTGCTGCGGCCGATGATGGCCACATCCTTCCCACTCAGGGAAATATGGTAATAGTCGAGGATGGCAATGACAGCCCGTGGCGTACAGGGCACGAACCCAGGCCGGCCCGTATACAGATGAGCAATGTTGACATCAGTCAGACCGTCGACATCTTTCTTCGGATCGATGCAGTCGATGATGCGCTGGCTATTCAAATGACGCGGCAGCGGCATCATCGGCAGGATACCGAAGACGGACGCCTGCTCATTGAGCCTGTCCATGAGCGATAAAAGTTCCACCTCGCTGATAGAAGCCGGTTCCTGATAGATTTCTGCCTTTAAACCGACAGAACGGGCCGTCTTCTGCATGGACTTGGCATACATCGCCGACGGTGCATCCTCACCGACGAGGATGATAGCCAATTCCGGCTGTATATGGAGTTCTTCCTGGATATCGGCCAGGCGGCGTTCCACCCGTTCGCGATGGAAGGCCGCCACTTCTTTGCCGTTGAGTAATTGCATAACTAGTTCCCCCTGTTGTTCTATGGATTCCGTTTGAAAATAACGGTGACGTCGCTGCCCTGCGGCGCATAACTGCCCGCTTTCGGCGACTGCTGGATAGCCTTCCCCATCCCCTTGGGGATAAAGCCTAATCCCGCTTCATTGAGCCAGTCATTGACTTCCCTCGTACTCCAGCCGATAAAGGACGGCATGAGGACGCCGTCGCTGGAAATATGGACGGACGGAATGGTGCGGGCCGGTGTCGTGACGACAGGGCCGACTGGCTTCTGGTTCATCTCTTCTGTCGGCCGTATCCCCTTCATGCGGACGATTTCCGTCATCATTTCCTTAAAGACCGGCGCTGCGACCTGAGCTCCATAATAGACGCCCTTAGGGTCGTCGACGACGATGAGGACCAGGAACCGAGGGTCTTCCAAAGGACCGAAACCGATAAAGGAGCCGACATACTGGCCGTCGGCGTACCCCGTACTGTCTTCGGTCTTCTTCTGAGCCGTCCCGGTCTTGCCGCCAAAGCGATAGCCTTCGATTTTGGCACTCTGGCCTCCGCCAATGGAAACTTCTTCGCCCATGAACTTACTGATGGCTTCAGCCGTCCCGGCGTTAATCGGCTGTCCGACTTCTTTCGGTTCTGTCTTTTTATAAATGGATCCGTCAGGATTGTCGATTTCTTTGACCAGGAACGGCTTCATCATGTGGCCTCCGTTGGCGATGGCACTGAAAGCCTGTACCATCTGGAGGGGCGTGACGGCGATGCTCTGGCCGATCCCCATAGTAGCCGTATCGACGATGGACATCTTATCCGGGTCGAACAAGATGCCTTCCTGTTCACCTGACAGTTCGATGCCCGTAATCGTACCAAAGCCAAAACGGCGGGCATAATTCGTCAGTGTCTTGCCGCCGGTCGTCACGGCGACATGGACCATGCCGGTATTGATGGAATACATGATGATTTCCCGCAAGGTCACGTCGCCCATCCCCTTGTGGTCCCAGTTGTAAATCGTCCGGTCGGCGACGTGGATAGACCCTTTATCATGATAAATATCCCCTAAGTGCCATTTCCCGGAATCCATGGCCGCTGCGGCCATGAGCGGTTTAAAAGTCGACCCCGGTTCGTAGACATTGACGACGGCCCGGTTCTTATAAGCTTCCTTATTGCCCTTGCTGTAATCATTCGGGTCATACGTAGGCCGGCTGGCCATGGCCAGGATTTCACCGGTCTTAGGATCCATAACGATGATCGAAGCGCCAAAAGGATGGCTCCGGGACATGATGCCATCCAGACCCTTTTCAGCGACATACTGAATGGTACTGTCCAAGGTCAGGCAGACGGACCGTTCCTTATCAGGCAGAATCCGTTTCAAGGCCGACGAAAAGACAGGGATGTTGTGGTTATCGGTCTGCAGGCGGAAGGTCTGCTTGCTGCCGCGGATCTCATCATCCAGCATCATTTCGATGCCTTCCAGGCCATGGTCATTTTCGCCGACAAAGCCGATGACCTGGGCGGCCATCGAGCCGTTCGGATAAAAGCGTCGGTTTTCATCGCGGAAAGCCAGGCCGTGCAATTTTTCTTCTTTAATGATCGATTCAACGGCTTCATATTTTTCATGGTCCATCTGGCGGTCGAGCCAGACAAAGGCCGTATCCTCTTTCAACCGGTGTTCGATAACATCTTTGGGAATCCGCAGATACGGTGCCAATAAATCAGCCACCACTGCCGGATCCTCGTTGAGCATGGTCGGGTCGGCATAAAGGGACTTGGACATCTCGCTGATGGCCAGGACCTTGCCGTTGCGGTCGAGGATCATACCCCGCGGCGATTGCAGGTTCCGTTCGACCTGCGTCTGCTCCTGGGCTTCTGCTACACGTAGTTCATGATTGATGACTTGTTCCCTGAATAGATTTCTGACAATGCCCGCTCCGATGAGTGCAAAAATACCCATACAAATAATCATGCGGATACAAATGCGATGCTTCAAGGTCTTTTCATTCTTATCCATGATGCCCTGCCCCTTCATGACGCTTCAGCCAGCGCCGGGCTGCTTCGGCCAATACATCGGCATCATTTACCAGTTCCTGGTTCTGGACCCGTTTCAAGAGGACCCGCAGGCAGTCGCCGGTCTGACGGCCGCAAGCCTCGGGAATCCGTCGGTCGTAATGCAGGTCTTTGGTACTGACTGGCATGGCTTGGGCCAGTACGGCCATATAGGCCCCGAAAGATTCCGTCCCTTCTGTGCTGGCATCGGCATGACCACAGCCTAAAATATCACCACAGGCAACGGCCGTAGCCTGCCCGACAGCTTCGACGAGCTCCTCAGTCCGGCGGAAAGGCCCGTCGAGGGCTTCATGGCGCAGCCACTTCTGTACATCGCCTTCGGCCGTATTGGCAAAGAAATGGAATTTCATATGCGTCTTGACCAGCCAGGCCACGCGCTGGGCAAAGGCTGGTTTCTTATGCCAGCGCAGTAAAATGGCTTCCGCCAGTTCCGCTCCTTTGGCATCGTGGCCATAATCGGTGTAACGGCCCTTATGGACCCCACGGATTCCCGGCAGGCCCTTGGCGATATCGTGAAATAACGCCGCATATCGGATAGTCAGGTCCGGCGGCGTATGAGCGACGGCCGCCAAGGTATGCACCCAGGCATCGAAGAGATGGAAAGGCTTCGACTGCGGCGTTTCCGGCAGATGGCTCAATTCCGGCAGGATCGGGACGGCTTCATAGCAGCCTTTCACCTTCTGTCGGCACGAACAGCTACCGAGACCGGTGCGGACCAGGATATCCAGCCCCCGGTAAGCCGCCGGCGTAACCATGAGGCGGTCCATTTCATTGACGACTCGTTCTAAAGACAAGCCAGAAACGCGGCCAAAGGCCTTTGGCATGGCCTGGATCAATTCTTTTGAAGCCATGAAGTCGAGCTGGCCGGCAAAGCGGCAGGCCCGGAACAACCGCAGGGCATCTTCCTGGAAGCGGCGGACCGGATCACCGACAGTGACCAGCCGCTTCTTGCGTAAATCTTTCTGGCCGCCGACGTAGTCGTAAATATCGCCGCGCCAATCCATGGCCATGGCATTGACCGTGAAGTCGCGGCGCAGGACGTCTTCACGCAGGGTATCGGCATACCAGACCGTATCGGGACGGTGGCTGTCTTCTCCATAGGCTTCGCCGCGGAAGGTGGCGACTTCAAAAGTCTGGCCACCGACAACAACGACGACGATGCCGAAGGCTTCGCCATGGATTTCAACCGTATGCCAGCCTTCTTTTTCGGCAACAGCCCGTATATCTTCTGGCCGGGCAGACGTGGTAATGTCGTAATCATGCGGCTCTTTCCCCATGAGCAGGTCGCGCACAGCACCGCCGACGACATAGGCTTCAAAGCCTGCATCTTCTAAAGCTGTCAATAGCTGACAGGCTCGTTCTTCCATTTTCCCGGCCTTCCTTTCACAAAAAATTAACTGATGTTATATTATATCACGAATGGATGCGCCTGGCCACTACCTGCCCCCTTTTGATTATGGTATAATAATGACATTATAATAGTGCGAGGTGATAGGATGGATACCGGTTTAATACATATATATTGTGGTGACGGCAAGGGCAAGACGACGGCTTCATTGGGGCTGGTCCTTCGTTGTGCCGGCCGGGGCGGCAAGGTCCTCTTCGCGCAATTTCTCAAGGGCCGGCCGACGGGCGAACTGGAAGCCCTCAAAGCCCTGACGCAGGTCACGGTCCTGAGGGGAAAAGCCATGACCAAGTTCACGTTCCAGATGACAGCAGACGAAAAAAAAGAGACCTGCCAAGCCCAGACAACACTGTTGCAAAAAATCCAGGACTTCTGCGAAAAGCATCACCCCGACCTGGCCGTCTGCGATGAGCTCGTCGGCGCCTGTGCCCTGGGACTCGTCCCGGAAGAACAGGTCATCCATTTCTTAAAAGGAAAACCGGCTCATACAGAAGTCGTCCTGACCGGCCGCAATCCCAGTCCGGCATTGCTGGACTTAGCCGATTACGTCTCTGAAATCAAGAAAATCAAACATCCCTTTGACCGGGGCATTGCCGCCCGCATCGGGATTGAAGAATAACCTGGAGGGGGAAGCAAAGATGATCGATATTCTCGAAACAGTACGCAAAGACCAGGGCGAACTCGTCGCCTTGCGCCGCCATTTTCATGAACATCCGGAACTGTCCAAACAGGAAGACCAGACCTTGGCCTACATTGCGGAAACATTGAAAGGCTATGGCATTTCCTATCGCATAATCGATAAAGGCGGACTCATCGCCTGGATCGATGGCAAAGGCCCAGGCAAGACCCTGCTCCTGCGGGCCGACGTCGATGCCCTGCCCATTGAGGAAGGCGAGAAGAACTTATCCCGTCCCCGCGTCTGCCGCTCCCAGAACCACGGCGTCATGCATGCCTGTGGGCACGACGGCCACATGGCCATGCAGCTCATGGCCGCGAAATGGCTCAACCGCTGGAAGGACCAGTGGGACGGCACAGTCGTCTTGATGTTTGAACGAGGCGAAGAGGAATCAGGGCCTTTGGAATATCTCCTGCGCTACTTGGAAACCGATAGTCCCTGGCATATCGACGCCTGCTACGCGACCCACGTCCGCTGGGATATTCCGGCAGGCAAAGTTGCTATCTGCCACGAAGCTCCCATGGCCGGCGGCTTCGGCTTTGAAATCCGCATCGACGGCCACGGCGGCCACGGCTCCCGGCCGGACCTGGCCGAAAGCCCCATCGACTGCTTCCACGACTTCTACGGCAATATGCAGGCCCTGCGGATGCGGGCTGTACCACCGAAAGAATGTCTGACCTTCTCCATCGGCAGCCTGCACAGCGGTGACGTCCTCAACGTCATCCCCAACAGCCTGACCTTTGCCGGCACCTGCCGCTTCTTCAGCTACGACCACGCTGGCAAGCGCTTCTATGAAGAATTTAAGCGCATCCTCGCCAACGCCTGCCAGACCTATGACTGCCGCTATGACATCCCGCACATGCCGGAACCGCTCTTTGAAGTCCAGAACAATCCGGTCTGCGTCGGAATCGCCGAAAAAGCCGTCGAAAAATATATCGGCACCGATGCCCTCACGGACTGCACGCCCTGGATGGCATCGGAAACCTTCGCCATCACCTCCCGCCTTTACCCGGGCGTCCTGACTTTTACAGGCATCGAAAACAAAGAAAAAGGCTGCGGTGCCAATCACCACACGCCCGAATTTGACCTCGACGAAGACGGCCTGACCTACGGCGCCGCCACCTGCCTGGGCTTCGCCTTAGAGTACCTGTCGCAAAAACCGGATATCCCCTTCCAGCGGCCAGATGAACCACTCGATAAACTCGTCGCACGGAATATATGAAAAAATGGCTTGCCGCATATGCGGCAAGCCATTTTAAGTGGTTAGTGGCTAGCAGTTAGTGGTTAGCGGATGGTTTTAAATTTAAACCCTCTTCTACAACCCCCATGCTACAAACTATCCTTATGTCTCGGATAGATCAAGGCATAGAAGGTCAGGAGGGCACCGATTTCGCCAATGACCATGACGATGCCCATGGGAATGGCCGTATGGTCGCCAGCGATGCCGACGACAGGGGCCATGACGGCGCCGCTGATCATGGAAAAGAATCCGATGAGAGCCGATGCACTGCCGGCACTGCGTCCCTGGTCCTGCATAGCCATGGAAAAACTGCTGGTGCTCATCATGGACAGCGTCGATACGGTCAGGAACAGGAGGACCATGATGACCGGCAGCGGCATGCCGGTACTGAAGGCTGCCAGCAGGGCCACGCTGCCGACAGCGGCCAGGAACAAGGAAAACCGCAGGAGTTTCCAGTCAGCAATGCGGCCTGTCAACCGGCCCGTAACGGCACCGTTGATCATGAGGCCGACACCATTGATGCCAAAGATGAGGCTGAAAGCCTGAGCCGATACGCTGTAGACGTTCTGGAAAACAAAGGACGATCCGGAAATATAGGCAAAAAAGGCGGCAAAAGCAAAGCACTGCATGATACAATGACCCATGAAATAAGGCTGACGGAACAGGGCCGTAAAGCCGTCCAGACTGGCCGCCATGCCACCGGAAACGCGTCGCCGCTGAGGCAGGGTTTCACGCATCAAACCGGCCGATACGGTCAGGAGCAGCCCGACAATGGCAATGAAAAGGAAGACGCCTTCCCACGGGGCAAAGCGCAGAATCTGGCCGCCGATGACGGGAGCCAGGATAGGAGCAATCCCATTGACCAGCATGAGCATGGCAAAGAGTCGCGTCAAGGCACTGCCCTTGCAGATATCGCGGGCAATGGCCCGGGACAGGACGATACCGGCACCGCCGGCGCATCCCTGAATGAGGCGGAAGATGAGGAAAATCTGAATGGACGGCGACCAAATACAGCCCACCGTCGACAAGGTGAAAATAGCCATGCCGACCATCAGGGGTAGGCGCCGACCCTTATCATCGCTGATAGGACCGACGGCAATTTGCCCCAGGGCCATGCCGGCCATGGAAGCCGTCAAGGTCAGCTGGATAACCGACGGCGTAACGCCAAATGCCGTCATCATCGATGGCAGGGCCGGCAGGTACATATCCGTCGACAACGGGGCAATCGCCGCCAGCATCCCTAACAATACGGTCATGAGCAAAAGCCAGCGGCTCCGCTTATTCTGTGTCATCATGATAATCTCCTTTCGCCAACAGCTCCGGTACTTCATCCAGGCTGTGACAACATTTCCAGGCCAGGGCCTGTACGTCTTTGGGAATGGTAATTAAATCGGGAATCCAGATAGACGGGATTCCCGCCGCATGGGCGGCAAGGATACCATTTTCGGAGTCTTCCAACACCAAAGCCCGGGACGGTTCAACGAGGGCCTTGTCGCAAGCCATGAGGAACACATCGGGAGCCGGCTTGCCATGGGCTGCCTCTTCCCCGCTCTGGACAACGGAAAAGAAGGAGGCCACGCCTGTTTTATCTAATAAATATTCAATCAATGCCCGCGGTGACGACGAGGCGACGGCGCAGGCCATCCCTGCTTCCCTGGCATAGTGCAGGACCTGGAACAACCCCGGTTTGACAGGGATATCATGAGTACGGTAATAGTCCAGCTGCAAGGCCACTTTTTCCCGACAAATGGCATCATAGGGATAGGACGGCCCAAAAGCATCGTCACAGATAGCCCGGATACGCCGATTATCACGACCAAGCATGTGGTCAAACACCTGTCGGTCCAGATCGAATCCATATCGGGCTGACACGTCCCGCCAACAACGATAAGAAATAGGCTCCGTGTCAAACATGGTCCCATCCATATCAAAAATAAGTAATTTCCGTATATTCATACATCCTCCTCAACATATAATTTACAAACTTATTATTTTCTAAGTTTCCTTTCTATTATATAGAAAAATCACGGAATTGCAATTCTTCAAGGCAAAATACTCAATAACTATTCCCATTTTCGATAGTATCATGACTTTTTAGCAATCCGGTTATTCTCATTTTCTTTCTCGTTATATCTTGTATCTCTTGATATCTCTGCTATAATGGAGGGAATCAGAAAGCTGGGTGACTTTATATGATCGAATTTATTATCCGCCGCTTCATCAAGAACTATGAAGACACAGACGATAAACACGTCCGTGAACAATACAGCATCCTCGGCGGTATCTTAGGTATTCTCTGCAACTTATTCCTCTTTGTCAGCAAATTTCTCGTCGGCATGATGAGCAACAGCATCGGTATCTTATCCGATGCCTTCAACAACCTGACCGATATGGGCTCGTCATTCATCTCCATCATCAGCGCCAAGCTGAGCAACCGGCCGCCAGACAAAGAACATCCCTTCGGCCATGGCCGCTTCGAATATTTGGCATCGCTTACCATTTCCATCATCATCCTCGTCGTCGGCTACAAGCTCTGCGAAACGTCGATTGAAAAATTCTTTGAACCGGAAGATATGGAATTTTCCTATTGGAGCATCGGTGTCCTCGTCATCTCTATCGCCGTCAAGGTCTGGATGTGCCTTTATAACCGCTATATCGGCAAGAAAATCAATTCCGGCGTCAATGACGCAACAGCTGCTGACAGCATTACCGATGCCATCGCCACGACGGGCGTCCTGGTCGCTACCATTGCCCAACAATTCACGACCCTGCCCATCGATGCCGCTGCCGGCACGGCTATCGGCTTGATGATCATGTACGCCGGCTACGGCATTGCCAAAGACGTCATCAACATCCTCCTGGGAAAGGCGCCGGATCCGGAACTCGTCCGGGGCATCGTAGCCATGGCTTTGAAATGTCCCCACGTCGTCGGCGTCCACGACATCCGCATCCACGACTACGGCCCGGGCCGCATGTTCGGCTCGATCCACGCCGAAGTCCCGGATAAAGCCGACCTGGTCGAAGTCCACGCCGCCTTGGACGTCCTGGAAGACGAATTGCAGGACAAGTACCACATGGAAGTCAACATCCATATGGACCCGCTCTGCACGGACATCCACCAAATCAACGCCGTCCGACGCGTTTTGGACCAGATCGTCCACGAAAAATATCCCCGCTATCATACGGACCACCTGCGCATCACGTCAGGCCACGCCCGGCTCAATGTCATCTGTGACATCCACATCCCGCCGGCAGAATATAACGTCGAAAGCATCGCCCGCATCCGCCGGGACATCAACGATTCTATGAGAAAATACAACGATAGATACCGCGTCGTCCTGGCTAAGATCATGGCTGACCCGGGGAAATGACAAAAAGAGGCTGTCGCGTTAAGACAGCCTCTTTTTGAGTATTAAGTTTGTAGTTTGTAGTGAACTCCATACTACAAACTGTGAAGCAAAGGGACCTTGCATGATGACAGAAGCCTTCATACGTCTCACTGCACGACGAGGGACCGCGGTTCCAGCATGGCCTGCAGCGTTTGCCGCAAATCTTCTGTCGTTTCTACCCAATATTTTTCATTGGTCAAAATCGTCTTGCGGCTTCCCATGAGGTGGAAATAGACCTTGACCGGTCCCGGATGCTGTTCCAGGACCTGGCCGATGCGGCCGGCCAAGTCGGTCCGTTCCAGGTGAGCCGGAATCTTGATGAACAGTTTCGCACCCATGCCGGGATGCCAGTAGTCACCGGCCTGACGGGCTGCCGAAGAGGAAACGGCTGCCGGCTGCACGGGTTCTCCCTTTTCCTGGTCCAGCGGCTTCACTTCTTCTGCCAGGATCTGGATACTGTCGTCGTTGATGTCGGCCCGGCCACGGATGGCGACGGCCATATCGACGGCAACAGCCTGCTGATAACGGGCATAGGTCTTGGGAAAGACGACGACCGACACGGTATGGGTGAAGTCTTCCACGGTAATGATGGCCATTTGTTCATTGCGCTTGGTCATGACCTGTTTCTTAGCCGTAATCAAGCCGCCGACATTCATCAGCTTGCCATCATATTGGCGTCCGTCGTCCCCGTAGAGGACGGACAAAGGCGTCAATTTCTTCATGATATCCTTATATTTATTGAGGGGATGGCCGCTGAAATAGAAGCCATCGTATTCTTTTTCCATAGCCAGGCGCATTTCAATGGGATATTCGTCGATATCAGGATATTCCAGTTCCGTCATGACCGTTTCTTCATCATCGAAAAGCCCCATTTGTCCCGACGCATAATCTTTCTGGCTCAAAGAACCCATGGCGATAGCCTGGTCGATGACGGCCATGAGCTGGGACCGCTTTTTGCCAAAAGAATCCATAGCGCCGCATTTGATCAAGCTTTCCAGCGCCCGCTTGTTGACGATATGGTAATCGACGCGGCTGCAAAAATCGCCGAGCGACGTAAACGGGCCGCCTGCTTCGCGGGCCTTGACGATGGCGTCGATGGCATTGCCGCCGACGCTCTTGACGCCAGACAGGCCGAAGCGGATGGCCTCGTCCTGAACGGAGAACATGGATACGCTGGCATTGACATCCGGCGACAGGACCTGGACGCCGTGACGGCGACATTCTGCGACGTAGTAACTGATTTTACTGACATCATTGATCATACTGGTCATGGTCGCCGCCATGAATTCCGGCCGGTAATGGGCCTTGAGGTACGCCGTCTGCCAGGCTACGTAAGCATAGGCGGCAGAGTGGGATTTATTGAACCCATAGCCAGCAAAATAGACCATGAGGTCGAAGACCTTGTTGGCAATGTCGTCGGGAATCTCATTCTTCCGCGTCCCTGCCAGGAAATTCGCCCGCTGGGCGACCAGGATGGATTCTTTCTTCTTGCCCATGGCGCGGCGCAGCAAATCAGCCTGGCCCAGGGAAAAGCCCCCCATGACCGAGGCGATCTGCATGACCTGTTCCTGATAGAGGATGACACCATACGTATCTTTCAAGATTGGCTCCAGCAGCGGGTGCAGGTAGGTGACCTTCTTTTCGCCGTGACTGCCTTTGATGAAGTCATCGACCATGCCGCTGCCCAAAGGCCCCGGACGATACAAGGCGACGAGGGGGATCATGTCTTCGAAATGCTTCGGTGCCAGTTCCTTGACCAGGTTGGTAATGCCCGATGATTCCATCTGGAAGACGCCGGCCGTGTCGCCTTCGGTCAGGAGCTGGCACGTTGCCGGGTCATCCAGGGGGATGGCATTGATATCCAGGTCGATGCCGTGGTCTTTTTTAATCATCTTGACGGCATCACCGATAACGGTCAGCGTCCGCAGCCCCAGGAAGTCCATCTTGAGCAGGCCCAGTTCTTCGACGAGGTCCTTTTCATACTGTGTCGTCAAGTCGCCTTCCTTGGAATGTTGGACCGGCACGTAGTCATCGACAGGCGCCGCCGAGATAACGACACCTGCGGCGTGAGTCGACGAATGGCGGACCAGGCCTTCCAGGGATTTGCCGAAATCGACGAGGCGGTGGACCGTAGCGTTATGTTCATATTCCTCGCGAAATTCCTTGCTCATCTTCAAGGCCTTGTCGAGAGTCATGCCCAATTCATTGGGGACCAGCTTGACGATGCGGTTCACTTCACTCAAGGGGATATCGAGGACGCGGCCGACATCGCGCAAGACGGCTTTAGCCGCCAAGGTACCGAAAGTGATGATCTGCGATACGTGGTCGACGCCGTACTTCCGAGTAACGTAATCGATGACGCGGCCCCGGTTTTCATAGCAGAAATCCATATCGATATCCGGCATGGTGACGCGTTCCGGATTGAGGAAGCGTTCGAAGAGGAGGTCGTACTTGAGCGGGTCCAGTCCGGTAATGCCCAGCAAATAGGCGACGACGGACCCGGCAGCCGAACCACGGCCAGGGCCGACGGGGATTTCATGGTCGCGGGCATATTTGACGTAATCCCAGACGATGAGGAAGTATGACGGGAACCCCATGGTGTCGATGACACCTAATTCATAGTCCAGGCGCTGGCGGACTTCCGCTGTAATGGGGTCGTATTTTTCCGGCAGGGCCTGCTCGCAGAGCTTGCGCAAATACGACGAATCCGTTTCCCCTTCCGGTACCGGGAACTGCGGCAGATGGCGTTCATCAAAGGAGATTTCGACGTTGCATTTATCGGCGATTTCCAGCGTCGTATCCAGGGCTTCGGGCATATCGGCAAAGAGGTCCGCCATTTCGTCGCCGCTCTTCATATAAAACTCATTATTATAGAAACGGAAATGCGACGGGTCATCGAGGGTACTGCCCGTAGAAATACAGAGCTTGACTTCCTGTGCCGCTGCGTCACTGGGGTCGATGTAATGGTAATCATTGGTCGCCACCAGCTTCAGACCGTACTCCTGGGACCAGCGCTTGAATACCGTGCGGACGACTTTTTCCTCGGGAATCCCATGATTCTGGACTTCCAAGTAAAAGTCATCCTTGCCGAAAATAGAGACCAGGCGATCCAGCGTCCGCTTGGCCCCTTCTTCATTATGATTGAGGATATCCTGCTGGATGTGGCCTTCGATGCAGGCACTCATAGCGATAAGGCCTTCATGATACTGTTCAAGCAAATCGTAGTCGACGCGGGGCTTATGGTAATTATTTTCTCCGTCAACAAAACCTTTGGACACGATCTTAATGAGATTGTGATAGCCCTTATTGTCTTTGGCCAGCAAAATCAAATGGCAGAGCCGTTCCTTCGTCTTCTTTTCAAAACGGCTGCCCCGGGTCATATACACTTCACACCCCAGAATCGGCTTGATGCCTTGGGCTACGGCTTCTTTATACAGATAAATGACACCGTACATATTGCCATGATCCGTAATCGCCACAGCCGGCATGTTCAACTCCTTGGCACGCTTCACCATGTCGGGAATCTTGCACAAGCCGTCGAATAAACTGTACTGCGTATGAACATGCAAATGAACAAAAGGCCGCATCCAAAAAATCCTCCTTCAAAAAAATCGCTAATGAGATACTATTATCCGTAATGGTTAATTATATCACATTAGCGATAAGATTGTTAGGGGGGCGTTTAGGCAGTTCGCAGGCTGCCTCGGATTCAAATTAACGACATCGCCTCGAGTGACCCGCGGCTCGTGGAAAATAATCCTACTGGTGCATCAGCTTAAATCGAAAATAGCTTTTCTAAAGTACCATTTTCCATATCCGCAATATTGTATAGCGTATCCATAACCTGAAAAGTTTCTTCTAAATTACGAGCTGCGCTTTTCCATCCTCCACCATCAGTAATCCAAACAAATTTTACATCCGTTATATCTTTAGATTCTTCTGCAATCATCTTATAACTCCGGCTCGTTTCATTTAATTTAGAGCCTCCTGATGTATAGAAATTAGTTTCAATAACATATATCATATTTTGCGTTTTCACAACAAAATCCCAACGTTTTGTCGTCGTTCCCTGCGCTGAAATTGCCGATAAATCAACACTCCATTTTTCTTCCACATCTGACAAATACATTTCTTTATAATACTCTACGCCTGTATGCTGAATATAGCGTTCAACAAGATCTTCCATTTGATCGCCACCGCGATTTTTTCTTCCATTCGTATCCAATCCCGTTTCAACACCAAGACAATAATCATACAAATTATTAATAATATGATTGGCAATCAAATCAAACAGCCCTGTCTTTTCCATAAAATAGACATATTGCTCAATAGACTGATTCATTTTATGAAAATTATAGGTAAAAGCACCGTTCTCATCTTGCGCATAAATTTCATTAGCTCGTACTGCTAAAATGATAGGAATACATTCCAGTACTTCAGGATAACGATGCAAGATATCAACAAATTCTTCTTTTATATTCTTGCTGCCTACTAGGGCATTGAGAATATGAAGCTCAACTTTCTTTTCCTCAACGTTTTTATATATTTTAGGAAAATCTATATAGTAATTATACTGATTTATTGATTTTCTCATGGTCTTCAGCCAATCTTTAAAGTTTCGTTTGCACATTTTTTTAATCTCCTTATAGATAAGTCAATATATCCGTCATTACTATCAATGCCAATATATTTTCTTCCTAATTTTTGTGCTGCCACGCCCGTCGTCGAAGATCCGCAAAATGGGTCCAACACAATATCGCCAGCATTAGAAGAAGCTTTAATAATTCTTTCCAAGATAAATAATGGTTTTTGCGTCGGATGCCTGCCTTCCGTTTTTTCGGATGGTGGAGTGAGCGAAGTAGTCCAAACATCCTTCATTTGCTTTCCACCATTTTCCGCTTTCATCAAGTCATAATGAAAAGTTTGTTTTGCTTTCTTATCATTCAATTTAGCCCAAATAATTGTTTCTGTCGAATGGGTAAAACAACGACAAGCTAAGTTAGGCGGCGGATTGGACTTTTGCCAGGTAATATTATTGATAATCTTAAACCCTTCTTGTTCCAACGCCATGCCAATAGAAAAAATATTATGCAGCGTACCACTAATCCAAATACTGCCATTCGGTTTTAAAATACGATGGCAGCGATGAAGCCATCGCCGATTAAATCGATGTTTTGCAGGCCAGCCATCAGCAGCATCCCAATCTCCTTTATTGACAGAAACTTGTTTTCCCCCAGAACAAGTAAACCCGCCATTTGATAAAAAATAGGGCGGATCGGCAAAAATTAAATCAACAGATTGCGATTTCAGTTTATCTAAAACTTGAAAAGTATCTCCCAAAACAAGCATAGAATTTTCCGTCTCATAAGTCGGTATAATCTGTTGTCCTTTAAATAGTTTATCCATTTTTCCTCCGTCAGTAATTTGTAATAATAACCTCTTTCCCCGTTCGCTTCTTGGCATTACGGTTAATCAATCTTTTTACATCAATAGACTGTATTTTATACCCTTTATTCCCATATAATTCATAAACTAAGGGGGTATCATTATTGGATAACATAATAAAAACGCCTCGGTCATTTAATACATCAAATAAATTCGCCAATCGCTGATGATCGGCTAAGGTAAATCCATCAGCAGTATAGTCTGTAAAATTAGCCGTCTCAGTAACCGGTATATAGGGACTGTCAAAGTAAACAAAATCGCCAGCCTGGACCTGATTGCAGAAAATTTCAAAGTCTTCATTGCGAATGAGTATATCATTATCCCGAAGATACTTCCCTATAGCCTGTAAATTACTTTCATCAAAAGAATTTCCTTTTTCCCTTCGATTCCAAGGCACATTAAACAGACCTTTTTTGTTAACACGATACAGACCATTAAAACAATGCTTGTTTAACCAAATCATAAGAGCCGCTACTTCTGTATCCAAAGTACAGCCTTGCATAATTTTTTCGTTATATTTTTTTCTTAATCGGTAATATCTTTCTTTATCACAAAGGACAGAATCTAAATTTCTCAGCCGTTCAATCACTTCGTTTTCGTTTTCTTTTAGCTGCCGATAAATATTGATTAAAACACTATTAGTATCATTAATAGCAGCTTTTTTAGGAGATAAGCCTAATAAAAAAGCGCCTCCCCCTATAAAGGGTTCATAATATCGACCGTACTGCACTGGAAGTTTTGCAATCAAAGTATCCAACAGCTGGCTTTTACCGCCTGCCCATTTTACAAAAGGACTCATTTTAAATTCTGTCATTATTTTACCTCAATCTAAAAATTATCACTCGTATTATTGTACCAATAGCCTCCCTATCTTTCAACTAATTTTGTGAAATACGAATAAATGTTCATGTGCCAGTAACAAAAAATTATACTTTACACTATTTGTTTTCCAAAAGCCTGTCGCTCTACAATTGTGCTGTTCTTTTATAATCATCTCTTTTAAAGAAAAACCTTGTTGCAAAAATAAATCCATAACCCAAAAGCTCAACGGAATAACATGTCCTTTTTTCCGGATATCTCCCATTAGAATCGCACAAAATTTTCCTTTTTTAAGAACACGATAACATTCACAAACCACTTTTTTTATTTCCGCTAAAAACGAGTCAACATCCAGTCGAGACAAATCTTGTTCTATATCTTGACTATACTGAATAATATTTGCATAAGGAGGATGGGTACAAATAAAATCGATTGATGCATCTTGTATAAAATGAAGATTCCGTGCATCTCCTTGTTTCAAATAAATTTTCCCCATATTCGGACATGAAAAATCACATTTCTTTCGGCATCGGTCTAGAGCCTGTTCATTTACGTCAACGCCTATACAATTCCGACTTAATAATTTAGCCTCAACTAAGGTCGTTCCTCCACCTACAAAACAGTCTAAAATCCTATCCCCTTCGCCAGAATATCGAAGTATTAAATTGCGTGGGATGTAGGGAGACCAATTCCCACGATAGTTACCATCATGCGTCGCCCATTTTCCTCGTTGTGGAAAAGACCATACCGATGTCATTTCCAAGGTAAAATCATCTGGTTGCCATTTCATTTTATCACCTCAAATAAACTTTTATCATCATAAATGTACGAGGTTAAAATGAGAATATCATAAAAATTCACTCAAGAATCATTAAAAATTCATTAAAAAGTCAAAAGTGCCTCAAAAATTGAGTATAATAAAGATCCATATAAAATGACTAAAAAGTCAATTTAAAATTTATTTACGAAAGGGGTTTTTATTATGACTCATATTCCAAACACCCATGGCGGAGGCGCAAAAACCAATAAAAATGGTTTAAGATTTGAACAAACGACTTCGTTAAAAGATGCCTTACAATATCATAACTTCATATTAAATCCAATTTCATCAAACCGGAAATCAATCGGTTATGAAGTCTACAATGAGCAGAAACTTATTGGCTATTCAGTTCCCAAACATGCTTTATATTCTTGCTTTTTAGCACCACGTGGAATCGATTATCGTCAGTATAATTCAAAACAATGGCTTCCTGATGAATGTTTCATTAATGAAATAACAAAAACGGCGTTTATCATTGAAAAAAAGTTTCAAAGCGAATCTGGATCCGTTGATGAAAAATTGCCTGGTTGTCATTTCAAGAAACAAGAATATGAAAAATTGTTTTCTCCATTAGGCTATTCCGTAGTATTTATTTACGTATTCAATGATTGGTTTCAACACTCCATGTATCGCGACACCTTGCAATATATTGCAAATATGGAATGTTACTACTTCTTCAATGAAATTCCTTTAGATATATTGCAATTAAAATAGGCCATTAATTCACTTATTGAATAAGCCAAACGACTCATACATGAGAATCCCCCTTCTCATATATGAGTCATTTGGCTATCATTCAATATAATTTTTTCTCACCAACAAAAAATCTAAAAACCTCTTTCTCTACACAAAGAATCAATTTCACGCCATCCCATATGACGCATAAAATTGGCTGCATAATCTACTTTTTTTTGCTCTATTAACAAAGTGTATATGCCAAGCCTTTTTATTCTTTTTCCTAAATGAGTTCCTTTTTTATTTTCCTCTGCAATCATTCCCATGTAAAGAATTGAAAAAATGATATCTAAAAGTTCCGAATCTTCTTGATAAGTATATGCTATCATCGAAATTTTTTGTAATACAGACAGTTCAGCTACTTTACCGGTTAAATTATATATCTGTATAAAGTCTCCATATATCCTTTTGTAACCATATTTATTAGCATATTCTTTCAATATTGTAAAATAATCTGAATCTTTAGGCGAATACCTTCGGCCATTTCTATTCGTTAAATATACACACCAATCATCAAAATATCCGGTATCAAATGATAGATATGTTCCATTAGAAAATTCTTTAATTTTTCTTTCCATAAAAAATCGCCTTCTTAATAATTGGTTTCCCCATTTCCCCTACTCCCAGTCATCATACTAGCTGTCGTCATCGGGGTTATCCCAATTTCCGTCGTAATCGCGGCTTGCCCGTTCCTGCTCTTTATTCCGTTCGTGGAGTTCGTGCAAAATCAGTCCGGTTCCTACGGCAGACAGGAAGGCGGCATCATCAGCGTCGAGTTGATGGTCGCGCTGGGTATTTTCTGAGGCTGGCTGGATGTTTTCTTTTTCAAGGGCTGCTGCCTTTTCTCTTTCTTTTTGTTCGGCCTGTTTCTGGCCGCTGCGCCGCAGGGCGCAGACGATGACGAAGGTTGTCAAGGTCGCGGCGATGATGGCTTTCAAGAGGTCCGTGACGCCGAGCCACATATAGAGTTTAGCAATCCCTGTAATCAGTAAAAATAAGAAGATGATGAACCAAGCTGGCATAGCGCTCACCTCATATCATAAAAAAACATAGTTCCTATACTTTTATTATATCACGACTCGATTATTCTGAAACGTTTAACAGATTCTGCTCCCCTTACAAGCCTGTCTTTTTATGGTAAAATGGGAACAACGTCACAATATTTTATCATCAAGGGGGATTCTGATTTATGCTCAATCAAGTTTCTGTATTCGCTGAAAACACAAAAGGCGCTTTGCGCAAGATGACGTCGGTCCTGGCCGATGCCAATATCAATATCTACACGATGCTGGCCAATGACAGCGCCGAATTCGGCATCATCCGCCTCATCGTCACCGACCCGGAACTGGCTGTTGCCAAATTACAGGAAGCCGGCTACCAATGTCATGCAGACAAAGTCGTCGCCGTCGAAATGGGCGATACGCCGGGCTGCCTGGACAAGATTCTCGACAATCTCCGCCAGGCCAACATCTCCATCGATTATCTGTACATTTCCTATAACCGCCAGGCCGGCACACCGGTTGCCGTCTTCAAGACCCGCGAAATGGAAACGGAAACGTTCCTCCGCGGGAAAGGGTACACCTTGTTGGATACATTTTAAAAAAAAGGGCTTGTCGCACATGCGACAAGCCCTTTTAAGTTGTTAGTGGCTAGCAGTTAGTGGTTAGCGGATGGCTTTAACTTTGAAGGTTTTCTCTGCAAACTACAAACTCTGTGCTACAAACTATAAAGTAAAAGGGGCCACGCATGTTGGAATAAACCTTCATGCGACAGCGCTTTTTTAGTGGCTAGTGGTTAGTGGGTGGTCTTAAATTCAAAGAAAAGCGGGCCGCCTTATCAGGACGGCCCCTACGTTGCGTCCATAAGGCCGCTACGAACCACGAACCACTAATTACAATAATTCTGCCATGTCGTAGATGAGGCGTTCCGATTTTTCCCAGCCCAGGCAGGGGTCGGTAATGGATTTGCCGTACGTGCCTTCGCTGATTTTCTGGTTCCCGTCTTCGATGTAGCTTTCAATCATCAAGCCTTTGACCAGCTGTTTGATGTCGGCCGAATGTTTACGGCTGTGGATGACGTCTTTGGCGATGCGGATCTGTTCCAGGTATTTCTTGCCCGAGTTGGCATGGTTGGCGTCGACGATGACGGCCGGATAGGCCAGGTCACGCTTGCCATAGGCTTCGTACAGGCGCTGGAGGTTTTCATAGTGATAGTTAGGCATGCTGTTGCCGAAGCTGTCGACATAGCCGCGCAGGATGGCGTGAGCCAGCGGGTTCCCCTTTGTGCGGACTTCCCAGCCGCGGAAGAGGAAGTCCTGCGTATGCTGGGCCGCTTCAATAGAATTGAGCATGACCGAAATATCGCCGGATGTCGGATTCTTCATGCCCACCGGGATGCCGACGCCACTGGCGATCATGCGATGGAACTGGTCTTCGACGGACCGGGCGCCGACGGCTGCATAGGACAAGAGGTCCGACAGGTAGCGGAAGATTTCCGGATAGAGGACTTCTTCGGCACAGGTAAAGCCCGTTTCGCGGACGACGCGGGCATTCATTTCACGGATGGCGATGATGCCGCCCAGCATGTCTTCCTTGCCTTCCGGGTCGGGCTGGTGGAGCATGCCTTTGTAGCCGACGCCGATAGTACGCGGTTTGCTGGTATAGACGCGCGGAATGATGAAAATTTTATCTTTGACCTGTTCCTGGACTTTGACCAGGCGGTGAATATAATCGAGGACGGCCGGTTCGTTATCGGCCGAGCAGGGCCCGATGATGAGCAGGAAACGGTTGTCTTTCCCTGTCAGGATGTCCTTGATTTCTTCATCCCGTTTCGCCTTGATGGCTTTGACCTTGTCGTCGATGGGAAATTGTTCCATCAATTCCTGCGGTTCCGGTAATTTACGGATGTATTCCATTTGCATTTCCATTAGTATCTTCCCCCTGAATAAAAGTGATGTTGGTCACATTATATCACAGGTCAGGCGCTTTCCCTATAGGGAAAATCAGCCCAGGCGAACAGTAAACGTTATACGTTGGGCTTTGTACGACACATTGATTTTACCGTCCATGAGTTTCGTCAATTCTTCGGCCATAGACAGGCCGATGCCATAGCCGGCTTTCTGGCTGTTATGGGACGTATCGCCGCGGTAGAAGCGTTCAAAGAAGCGGGAATAGTCGACATTGGCCCCATCGGCATAGGTATTGGTCACGGCGACGACAGCCCCCTTTCCCAGGCGGGGACGGCGCAGGGAAACTTGGATGTCCCCGTGGTCATCGCAGTACTTGACGGCATTGTCGACGAGGATATTGACCAGTTCATACAGGCATTTGCTGTCGCCTTTGACATGGATGCCATCGGCAATATCAGTATGCAAGGTCTTTTCCGCATCAACAGCCAGCTGCTGGAAGGATTCGGCGACAGACCGGACCGTGGCCGACAAGTCGACATCGGTAATGACTAAATCGACTTGCGAGCGTTCGCCCATCTTGGACAGCATGATCAGGTCCTGGATAAGATTGGACAGGCGGCGGACCTGCTTGAGGATGCTGTCTGTCCACTGACTCTGGCCGTTGAGCATCTCGATGGCTTCGGCATTGGCTGAAATGATGGCAATCGGCGTCTTGAGCTCATGGCCGGCGTTGGTGATGAATCGTTTCTGGTTCTCCATGTTGCGGACGAAAGGCCGGATAGCGATGTTGCACATGGCCGCCAGGATGAGGACGTAAAGGATGACACAGCCCAGGCCGAACCAGAGAGAATAGCGAAGGAACGAGGAGACGGCGGCAACATCGCGTGTGCAGTCGAGGATAACGATGAGGAAACTGCCGTCGTCGTCAGGCATGATCATATAGGCATAACTGGCCCGTCCTTTCTTGAAAAATCCCTGGTTCTCCCCGCTTCTCCTGGCTTCGGCAACGGTCGTCCGGGCGTATTCGATGGCTTCCTTTTCAGAAAATGAGGCGATATGCTGGATGTCGATATGCTGTGCGTAGCCATCAGCACTGACGAGGACGCTGAAAAAGCGTATCTGATAGGCAAATTCCGGCGTTTCTTCCGTCCACGATGGGTCGCTGAAGAAACTGCCGTCATCGCCGCCGATTTTTTGCGGCACAGCGCCATCATTATGGATGATATAGGTCAATACGGACATGACCTGCTGATGCATCCGCATGTAGGCAATGGTATTGATGAGGCCCAGGGCGCCACCGAGGACGACGAGGACGCCGATTGTCGCCATGATGATGAATTTACGGCGCAGGCGTTTGATCATATTCATGGTCTAGACCTCCGCAGACGCTTCTTTCAAAGTCAGGACATAGTCCTGCCCTCTTTCGCCGACGATTTCGACATCGGCCTGGACGGCTTCGAGTTTTTCCCGTAAATAGGAGACATAAATAAAGACGATGCTATCGTCGACATCATCTTCGTCGCCCCATACATTGTCAAAAATCTGAGCTGTCGACAAGGTTTTGCCAACATTAGCCATAAAGAATCTCATGAGCTTCGTTTCCTTATTGGCCAGGCGGATGGAGTTGCGGCAGGCCAGTTCCTGTTCTTCCACGTCGAGTTCGACATTGCCGACGGTGAGTTTCGACGGTGTAAAGGCCGTCGACCGCCGCGTCAGAGAGCGCAGGCGGGCCAAAAGTTCCCCCATGGCGAAGGGCTTGGTCAGATAATCATCGGCACCGGCATCGAGGCCGGTAATGCGGTCGTCGATTTCGGCTTTGGCCGTCAGCATGATGACCGGCGTCATATTCCCTTTTTCACGGATTTCCTTCAAGGCCTGGACGCCGTCCTTCTTGGGCATCATGATATCGAAGATCATGCAGTCATACGACTGGGACAGGGCCTTATCGACGGCAGCCTGGCCATCATAGACGGCGTCCACTTCGTACCCGGAATGGGTCAGGATTGCCACTAAGGCAGCGGACATTTCTTTTTCATCTTCAGCTAAGAGAAGGCGCATGACAATTCCCCCTTATTCTTGTGCATGGATCAAATTGCGGATAGTCTGCATGGACACGTCGCACGATGCCAGTTCATCGGCACAGCGCTTGAGTTCCCGGACGATGAGTTCCGGATTCTTGATGTCATGCTTGTATTTCATCTGGTGTTCCAGGCTGGCCCAGGAATCCATGGCAATCGTGCGCAGCTGGACTTCAGCGTAAAAATGGCCCGGATTGGCGCCAGTCACGTCTTCATAAGGTTCTTCCAGTTCCAAAATGACGTGGTAACTGCGGTAGCCATTGGGTTTGACGTGGCGGATATAATCTTTTTCTTCGACGATGCGGACGCCGTCCAGGCTTTTGAGAAAATCAATGGCCCTGTAAATATCATCGAGGAAGCAGCAGACGATGCGGATACCGATGGCATCGCGGATATCGTGGAGTGCCGAGTAAGCCGTCTGCGGCAGGCCCTTGCGGTCGCATTTCTCCCGCATGCTGTTTTCCGACTTGATGCGGTAAATCAGATGTTCATAAGCGGCTTCGCCCGTCTTGTTCTTCATATCATCACTATAAGCCTGGATACGGCCGATAATATCATTCAGCGTCGCGTCCAAAGCCGGTCCATAGGAACCGTAGATAGAATCCATAATAGTATCACCTCATTCTATAAGTGTTGGAATGTAGGAATATTATAGCATAGAAAAAGGCTTGTCGCACGGCGACAAGCCTTTTTAGTGGTTAGCAGCTAGTGGTTAGTGGTTAGCCACGAACCACTAATCTTTCTTATTCGTTAAATAGTACGAAATGCGGCTCAGGCCGATGGACAGGTCTTCGCGGAAGACGAAGATGCCGTCTGGTACGGTCAGGCGCAGCGGTGCAAAGGACAGGATGCCCCGGATGCCGGCAGCGACCATCTGGTCGGCGACCTGCTGGGCAACGGCTGCCGGCGTCGTAATGATGCCGATCTGGATGCCTTCGCGCTGAATGACTTCGCCCATTTCAGAAATCGGCGTGACTTCGACGCCGCCGACGTTCTGGCCGATGATACGGTGATCGACGTCGAACAAGCCTGTCGTGCGGAAGCCCAGGCGGCCGAAAGTCTTATAGTTCGCCAAGGCCCAGCCGAGATGGCCGATGCCGGCGATGCCGATTTTCCAATGCTGCTGCAGACCGATGATTTCTACGATCTGCTGGCATAATTCGCTGACGTAATAGCCTACGCCCTTTTTCCCAAAAGCGCCGAAGCAGGTCAGGTCTTTACGGATCTGTTCCGGTGTAATGCCGAGTCGTTCCCCTAATTTTTCGGATGAGATAATATCGATTCCCGCATCTTGCAATAACAGCAAGTCCCTGTAGTACAGCGGCAATCGTTCGATGACAGCATCCGATATTGCCTTTTTCTGTCTCATGGATAATACCCTCCAACTATGTCCCAAGCTATTCCCTATAGCTATAAGTCATCTTATCTAGTGATAATAGTCACAAGCTTATTATATATCATTGTGAATTATTTCGCAAACTATTTTTGCTGTTTTTTTCACATTCTTCGCCGTACATATTGGCGAAAAGGGCGCTCATGAGCCAAAAGGTAAGTGAAATCTGGGTACTAAATAAATCGTAGTCGCTCATACCGCTGATGGCCAGGGACAAGACGGCGGCAGCCAGGCTCATGGCCAGAGAACGGTCAAAGGTATGTTCCTTATGGCTGCGCAAATAGCCGATGGCATACCAGGCATTGCCGAAGAAGAACCATAAGCCGAAAAAAAAGCCAGCCAGGCCCGTTTCAGCCAGGATGTTGAGGTACATATTATGGGCGTGGAAGATGACGATGCCCGCTTCCTGAATCAATTCATTATATACCGGATAGACGTGCTTGAAAGCGCCCCAGCCGATACCCAGGACGGGATGGTCGACGAACATGGCAATAGCCGCTTCCCACATGTCCATGCGCATGGACACGGACGTATCCGCTTCGCTGTGGCTGAAAATGGACATCAGGCGGTCGGCGACGCCACCGTGATAAAAGGCCAGGATCAAAGGACCTGCCAAAAAGAGGAGCCATACCCGTTTATCCCAGAAGAGGCCGAAGAAAAAGACCAGGGCGCAGACGCTGAGCCAGGCACCACGGGAATAGGTCAGGACCAGGCACAAGGCCAGGATGGCAAAAAAGGCCAGGTACATGACATGATGCCAGCGGTGGCGGGTACAGATCATCATCGACGCCGCCGCACTCATGATGATCAGCAGGAAGGCAGACAATAAGTTGGGGTTGTACAATGTCGAATACATGCGGCGCCGCAGCATGGGAAAGGCTGAATTATCGACCCATTCGGCTTCGTGGAGGGTCAGCATATGGGCATACTGGTACAGGCCGTACAGGGCGACGATGAAAGCACTGAGGAGGAGCGTCGAAAAGAGCAGGCGCCGCTCCCAGGAATGACGGACAAACAAGAGGATACCATAGTAGAGCACGACGTATTGCAAGACCGTGAAGACGTAAAAAGCCGTTCCCAAGAGGAAGTGTGGCGAGCCCACAAGAGACAGGAAGGCGGCCAGGGCAAAACCGGCTGCCGGCAGGGACAGCGGCGACTGGCGCAAGGTCAGTTTAGGATATTTTTTACAATAATAAAGCCCCAGTCCCAGGGCAATGATGAAAAAGCCTTCCATGATGAACAAGTTCAAAGGCATAAAAAAAACAGTCCCTGCCATGGCATAGACGACGCGCAGCCGTGCCCGCTCGGCTGGCGTACTGCCAGTCCGTATTATCCGCTTCATATCCTTCGCTCCTTACATTCCGTGTAAAATATATGTATCATTTTACCATAACAAGGCGCAAAGGCGCAATGAAAAGGGCTTGTCGCACGGCGACAAGCCCTTTTTGAGTTTGAGGTTTGCAATTGTCAAATATCACAATTCCATACGATATCTATCCCGGAAGTATTTCCGGACTTCTCCCTGGATGTACAGGGAGCCGACGATGCACAGGACCTGGTCCGGTTGGACTGCGGCCAGGGCTTTATCCAGGCCTTCGGCGATGGTGCCGGCCCAGTCGGCTTTACACGGCAGCATGGCCGCCATGGCTTTCGGGTCGGCCGAGCGAGGCGTCGGTGCCGGCGCGCAGATGACGTAATCGTCGTCGTGGAAGAGTTCCCGTACCATCTGGCTGTAATCTTTATCGGCCAGGACGGAGAACAGGAAGACCCGCTTCCGCGAGGCAAAGACATCTTCATAGGTCTTGCAGAAGGTATCGATACCGGCCGGATTATGGGCCCCGTCGAGGACGACGTCGATATCTCCGGCCTTGAAGACCTGGAAGCGGCCTGGCCACTGGACGTGGCGGATGCCGTTTTCCAGGACCGTCCGGGTCAGTTTCTTTTCATGGCGGGCCAGGATGAGCAGGGTCATGAGCGCAGCGGCACAATTCGTCCGCTGGTGTTTTCCCAAAAGCGGCAGGACCGTCGTAATGGCAAAGCCGTACTTTTCGCGGACCGTCACCATCTGCCCCGTTGCCGGGTCTTCCGGCCCGGCATTGCCGATGACGTCGAAACTGTGGTCCAGGGCGTAGAGGCGGCTGTGCTTTTCATAAGCCTTGCGGGCGATGACCTTCAAAGCGGCCCCATCAGCCGTCGTGACGACGGGGACACCTTCTTTGATGATGCCCGCCTTCTGTTCGGCAATGGCTTCGATCGTATTGCCACAGTATTTCATGTGATCCATGGCGACGTTGGTAATGACCGATACGACGGGGACGATGACGTTCGTCGAATCGAGGAGGCCGCCCAGGCCGACTTCGATGACGGCGTAATCGACGCCGATGTAGTCGAAATACCAGAAAGCGGCAGCCGTAATCATTTCAAATTCCGTCGGCCCTTCCCCGCCGGCAGCGACCATGGCCGTCACGGCGTCTTTGACGACGGCTACGGCTTTGGCGAAGTCGTCGCGGGAAATATCGTGATGGTCGATATGGATCCGTTCCGTGTAATCTTCCAGATGAGGCGACGTATAGCGGCCCGTCCGGAAGCCGGCTTCCGTCAGGACCGATGCGATCATGGCCGTCACCGAGCCCTTGCCGTTGGTCCCGGTGATGTGAATGGTCTTATAGTTATTCTGGGGATTGCCCAGGCGTTCCAGTAAAGCCTGGATACGCCCGAGTCCCAGCTGGATGCCAAAGACATTGGCTGATTCCAGATAGTCGATTGCTTGTTCGTAGGTCATGATTGCCCCTTAGAGTTTAGCCAGGTCTTCCATACGCTTAGTCAAGGCAGCCATCTTTTCCTGGTAATCGGCAAGTTTGCCCTTTTCTTTTTCGACGACCGCTGCCGGTGCTTTCGACAGGAAGCCCTGGTTGGACAATTTCTTGTCGAGGCGGGCGATTTCCTTCTGGAGCTTTTCCTGTTCCTTCTGGACACGGGCCGTTTCTTTTTCTACGTCGATGAGGTCTTTGAGCTGTAAGTAGACTTCAATGCCCGGGACGACGGCGACGACGGCATTTTCCGGTTTAGCATCGCCGGCAGCCAGGAGAGTTACTTTATCGGCAAAGGCCAGAGTATGGAAGTAATCTTCGTAGGTCTTCAAAGTCTGAGCCATGTCTTCCGTAGCCGGGGCCAGGATGACCGGAGCCTTTTTGCCCATGGGGACGTTCGATTCGGCACGGAGGTTACGGATGCCCTTGATGGCTTCCATCATGGTATTCATGGTAGCGGCATCGGCCGGGAAGTTCCATTTATCCTGCGTCTTCGGCCAAGGAGCGACGATGATGCTTTCGCCTTCGTGAGGCAGGTGCTGCCAGAGATGTTCCGTAACGAAAGGCATGAAGGGATGGAGCATTTCCAGGGTATGCGTCAGGACATAGACCAGGACGTACTGAACCGTATGTTTGTCCCGTTCGCTTGCAGCCTGATAGAGGCGCTTCTTAGCCAGTTCGATGTACCAGTCGCAGTAGGAGTTCCAGATGAAGTTGTAAACGGCATCGGCAGCGTCGCCGAGTTCAAATTTATCGAGGTCTTCCGTGACTTTCGTGACGGTTTCATTGAAGGACGTGAGGATCCAGCGGTCGGCCAGGGTCAGGTCTTTATCTTCGGGAACGAAGTTTTCATCGAAATCGCCGAGGTTCATGATGACGAATTTCGAGGCGTTCCAAATCTTATTGGCAAAGTTGCGGTTGGCTTCGACGCGTTCCATGTAGAAGCGCATGTCGTTGCCCGGTGTGTTGCCTGTAACCAAGGTGAAGCGCAGGGCGTCGGCGCCGTACTGTTCGCAGACGCCCAGGGGATCGATGCCATTGCCCAGGGATTTACTCATCTTGCGGCCCTGGCTATCGCGGACCAGACCGTGGATGAAAACGTTCTTGAAGGGAATATCCTTCATGAATTCACAGGTCATGAACATCATGCGGGCAACCCAGAAGAAGATGATGTCATAGCCCGTGACCAGGACGCTGGTCGGGAAGAACTGCTGGAGATCCGGCGTCTTATCAGGCCAGCCCATTGTCGAGAAAGGCCAGAGGGCCGAGCTGAACCATGTATCGAGGACGTCCGGGTCGCGGTGGATGTTTTTGCTGTGGCAGTGCTGACATTCCGTAATATCTTCCCGGCTAACCGAGGACTTGCCGCAGTCGTCGCAGTACCAGACAGGGATCTGATGGCCCCACCAGAGTTGGCGGCTGATGCACCAGTCGTGGACATCTTCCAGCCAATGGTTGTAAATCTTGACGAAACGATCCGGGATGAATTTCGTGTGGCCATCTTCGACGGCTTTGAGGGCTGCTTCGGTCAGCGGTTTCATCTTTACGAACCACTGCTTGGTGACGAAGGGTTCGACCGTCGTCTTGCAGCGCGAGCAATGGCCGACGGCATGGGTCAATTCTTCGATATGATCGAGGAGGCCCAATTCTTTCAAGTCAGCGACGACGGCTTTACGGCAATCTTCACGGGTCATGCCGTTGTATTTCGCACCGGCTTTTTCGTTCATCGTACCGTCGAGGTTCATGATCATGATGGATTCCAGGTTATGGCGCTGGCCCATTTCAAAGTCGTTCGGGTCGTGAGCCGGCGTAATCTTGACGGCGCCAGTACCAAAGCCGATATCGACGTAATCGTCAGCAATGACTTCGACTTCGCGGTCGACGAGGGGGACGACGACTTTCTTGCCGATATACTTCTTCATGCGATCATCAGCCGGGTTGACGGCAACAGCCGTATCGCCCATGATTGTTTCCGGACGAGTCGTGGCAATCATGATATAGTCGTCTTCACCGACAACAGGGTATTTGATGTACCACAGATGGCCTTGCACGTCGGAATGGTCAACTTCGATGTCCGACAGGGCCGTATGGCAGTGCGGGCACCAGTTGGTGATGCGCTGGCCCTGATAAATGAGGCCCTTTTCGTAAAGCGTGACGAAGACTTCGCGGACGGCGCGGGCACAGGTGTCGTCCATGGTGAAGCGCTTGCGGCTCCAGTCGCAGGAAGAACCGAGGCGGCGGACCTGTTTTTCGATGCGGCTGCCGTACTGTTCCTTCCAGGCCCAGACGCGCTTCAAGAATTCTTCGCGGCCGATATCGTAGCGGGACTTGCCTTCTTCTTTGGCCAGCTGCTGTTCGACTTTGACCTGCGTCGCGATGCCGGCGTGGTCTGTGCCAGGGATCCAGGCGACGTTATAGCCTTCCATGCGCTTGAAGCGGACGAGGATATCCTGCAGGGTATTGTCCAGGGCATGGCCCATGTGAAGCTGGCCCGTGACGTTCGGCGGCGGCATGACGATGCTGAACGGTTCTTTGCTCGGATCCGGATCCTGATGGAAGTAGCCATTCTTTTCCCAAAAATCATACCAGGACATTTCAATGTCGTTCGGTGCGTAAGCGCCTAACTGTTCCTTATTCCATTTCATCTGTGTTTTCCCTCCAAAACAAAAAAAGAGCATTCCCTCGCCTAAGGGTATTCCTTAGGACGAAAGAATGCTGAATCTTCCGCGGTACCACCTAATTTGCCGCTTGCGCGACCGCTTCATGGCACAGGTAACGTCTGCTGGACGGGCAGGCCTTTCCTCCTGCCGGCTCCCGGGTGACGCGCCCTACCCTCTTTGGATGCCCTCGCACCATTTCTGGCATCTCGCTGACAAAAAGAAGTAAAGCTTCTTCCGCTCATCGCCTTTATGTGATAAACATTGTAGCAATTTTACCTGGGCCTGTCAAGGTATCTCCGCGTAAAATCAATAGACCCCTTGTTTGAATAAAGTCATCATTTCCATGGTCAGGCTGGCTTTTTCCGTGTCTTCCGGAATGTCCTGCCGGTCGATCCAGCCGGCCGTGGCCAGTTCACCGTGGTCGACTTTCAACGTATCATCGCCGTCGAGGTCGCAGAAGAAGCCAAAGAGGAGCGTATCCGTAAAGCACCAGGGCTGGCTCTTGTAGAACTGCAGATTCTTGACCTTGATGCCCACTTCTTCCATGACTTCCCGATGAACCGTCTCTTCGATGGTTTCGCCGACTTCGGCAAAGCCAGCCAGCAAGGCGATATTCTTATATTCCCGGCCGGCGTACTTCGAGACCAGGAGTTTATCGCCGTGACGGACGGCGACGATGACGGCCGGGCAGATGCGGGGATAGATCATGGTATGGCAATGGTCGCAGTGCACCATGCGTTCACTCTCGCTGTGTGCCATGGGACGGCCGCAGTGGCCGCAGAAAATGTGGTTGCTGTACCAGTTATGCAGGGATAACCCGGCGATGCCGGCAAAGGCCAGGTAACGCGGCCGGGCAGCGCGCATGAAGTTGATAGAGACGTAAGCAAAGCCATCCCGTTCCGGCAGGGCTTCCTTAGCCAGGTAAAACTGAGCCTTGTCTTCGGCAAAGAGCCAGCGGAACTGTCCCCTATCAACATCAGCATAATCGCTGTAGACAGGGTAGGTAAACTCTTTTTCCCCGGTAATCCGAACCAAGACCTTGCGGCCCTGATAAGACAGCAGAATACCATCCTGCGCCAGTGGCACTGGGTGGTATTCGACATGGTACGTATGATTTCCAATATCTTGTATCATTCGGCGAGCTTAGCTCCTTCATTGCTGCATTTCAGGATATGGCCGGTAGCGGCAATGCCGTGGTCATTGAAGCAGTTAATCATGGCATCCATGATCTGTACTTCCTGATCCGTGGCAAAGGCGATGAGCGTCGAGCCGGATCCGCTGATAGTAGCTCCCAAGGCACCGGCTTCGATAGCTTTCTGAAGGACCTGATCGCCGCTGGGGATGAGGCGGATGCGGTAAGGCACGTGCAATTTATCCTGCAAGCCGTAGGCAATGCGGTCATACTGTTTCGTAAACAGAGAAGATACGAGGAAGCTGACGCGGCTGACGTTGAAGACAGCGCTCTGATAGTCGATGGTCTTGGGCAGGGCCTTGCGGGCTTCTTCCGTCGAAACTTCGACTTCCGGACTGACTGCGATAAAAGACAGGTCATTGTCGATGGGAATGGAATTGGTCAAGGTCTTGCCGTCGACCATAATAGAAACGGACAAGCCGCCGTAAATGGCAGGAGCCACGTTATCGGGATGGCCTTCGAGGACGGTAGCCATGGTCAGCATATCTTCGCGGGTCATCTTATTACCTGTCAGAGCATTGCCGATGAGGATGCCGCCGACGAGAGCTGCCGAACTGCTGCCCAGACCGCGGGCTGGCGGAATGGCATTGACCAGCCGCAGCGTACCGCCCTTGGGAAGGGGCTGGCGGTTCTTGATGGCGACGGCCTTCATCGCCTGACCGACCATGTTTTCATTGAAATCACGGGGTAAGGAATTGGCTCCCAAGCCTTCTATTTCGACAGTAATCGTATCTTTATCCGGTTCTTCCGTAAAATAAATGTCATTATACAAAGTCAGCGCAATCCCGACGGCATCAAAGCCGGAGCCGACGTTAGCCGACGTGGCCGGGATCTGTGCGTGCAGCGTTTTTGTCATTTCTTACACCTCGATTACACGAATGGCATTCGCAATCTTGCGAACGCACGATAACTCTTCGATCTTCTGGAGCGAAGCCTGGACCAGACCGGCTGCCGATTTGTCGATGAGGATGACGATTTCAGCGATTTCTGCCGTTTCGTCTTTCTGGATGAGGGAACGGATGCTGATATTGTTCTCTGCCAGGACCTTGGAGACGGCTGCCAAAACGCCGGGAGCGTTGTTGACAATCATGCGGATGTAGTACGGCGAAGCGATGTCGGCCTGAGGCTTCAATTTTGCTTCGTGCCAGACATAGCCCCGTTTGCCGGTCATCTGCAGGTTACGGTGAAGGATGACGTTCATGACATCGCTGACAACGGCGCTGGCCGTCGGCAGGGAACCGGCCCCCTGGCCGTAGAACATGACGTCGCCGACACAGTTGCCGCGGACGCAGACGGCGTTGTAGGCACCGTCGACGTTGGCCAGCGGATGACCTTTGCGGATAAAGGACGGATGGACGTTGAGGGAAATGCCGTCTTCATCCTGGCGGGCAATGGCCAGGAGCTTGATGACATAGCCCATTTCCGTGGCATGTTCAATATCTTCTTTGGCAATGTTTTCAATGCCTTCTACGTGGACATCGTTGAAGGTCACAGCCGAATGGAAGCCCAGCGTGGCCAGGATGGCGATCTTGCGGGCTGCATCGTAACCGCTGACATCGTTCGTCGGGTCCGCTTCGGCATAGCCTTTTTCCTGGGCTTCTTTGAGGACGTCTTCATAGGACGAGCCGTGGGCCGTCATGTTGGACAAGATGAAGTTCGTCGTGCCGTTCATGATACCGATGATTTCTTCGATACGGTTGCTGTTGAGCGACGAATACATGGGACGGACGATAGGGATACCGCCGGCGACGCTGGCTTCGAACTGGAAGTCCACGTTGTGCTGCTGGGACAATTTCAGCAGCGGAATACCGTAATCGGCGATGAGGTCCTTATTGGCGCTGATGACGCTCTTGCCGCGCAGGAAGCACTGTTCGATGCAGTCCTTGGCAAAGTCGGCACTGCCCATGACTTCGACGACGATTTCGATTTCATCGTCGTCGATGATGTCGTTGAAATCCGTCGTGAACTGGATGGAATCGGGTAAGTCTTCCATCTGTTCATACTTATTCAAATCGCGGATGAGGACCCGCTTGATGTTGATTTTCGTATCGAGCTGTTCTTCAATGAGCGGACCATTCATGGCCAGTAAGTCGACGACCCCTTTCCCGACCGTACCGCATCCTAACAAGGCAATGGAAACATTTTTCATGAGCCTACTCCCCCTTTTTTATCTTACGCTTGTCCGATGATATCTACTTTGCTGACACCGGACAGCTTTTCCAACGTTTTGATCAATTCATCGACAGGAACGGTCATATCCTTAGTTTCGATGGATAAGCTGACATCAGCCATTCCCTGCAAGGGAATCCCCTGGTTGATGGTCAGGATACTGCCGTTATTGGCAGCGACCGTGTTGAGTACTTGCGACAATTCCCCGGGCCGGTCGAAGATCATGACCGACAGGGTAACGATTTTCCCCTGCGTAACATCGTAAAAAGGAAAGACATAGTCCTTATATTTATAGTACGCACTGCGGCTCAAATCCATCATGCGGACGGCTTCGTTGATCGTGCGCGTCTGATGATGCTTGAGGATTTCTTTGACCTTGATGGTCTTCTTGATGGCTTCGGGCAAAATGTCTTCGCGGACCAAGTAAAATTTATGGTTGCTGTCTTCTTTCACGCCTGCTCCTCCTTCTCGATAAAATACTGATACGTCGCCATGAGTCCCGGCATGAGTTTCATCTTCGGCCGCCAGCGGAGATGTTCTCTCGCCTTGCCGTTGGCCAGGGATGACCGGAAGATATCGCCTTTCCGGGCTTCTCCATAGGAAACGGCCACGCCGGCATGGGAGAAATACAACAGGATTTCTTTCAGCGCATTGATGGTCGTTTCGATCTGGGTGCTGATGTTATAGATTCCCGAAGGTACCTCGCCGTCTATGGCGGCCACATTGGCCCGGGCCACGTCCTTGACGTAGACGAAATCACGGGACTGTTCGCCATCGCCGAAAATCGTTAAATCTTCCCCGCGGGCCAGGGCCCTGGCAAAGAGGCCGACGACGCCGCCTTCCCCGCCGTTTCCCTGGCGTTCACCGTATACATTGGCGTAGCGCAGGATGGCATAGGGAAGACCGAACAGGTCGCCATAGAGCTGGATATATTTTTCCGCCGTCACTTTCGTCAGGCCGTAGAATGATGCCGGAGCCAGCGGTTCCGACTCGTCCAGCGGGACTTTGGGATTGTCGCCGTAGACGGCAGCCGACGACGAATAAATGAATTTCTGTACGCCCTGTCGGCGGCACTGTTCCAGGACGTTGATCAGGCCGAGGACATTCAGTTCCGCATCTTCCCGGGGATGGGCCAGGGAGTACGAGACCTGCGTCTGGGCGGCTTCATGGAAGACGACGTCGAAATGGCCTTCCCCAAAGAGTGCCTTCAATGCCGCTTCATCGCGGATATCGCCTTGAACGAACCGGGCCTGTTCCGGGACCTGGTCCCGGCAGCCCGTACTCAGGTTGTCGAAGACCGTCACGTCGTGGCCGGCTTCCAGCAAGGCGTCGACGAGGTGGGAACCGATGAAACCGGCCCCACCGGTAACTAAGATATGCAAAGATAAGACCTCCAATCCCTACGGCAGGTCACCGTAAGTAATGAGTTCAATCTGTTTGGCTTCCAGCTGACGGCGGATTTCCGGCGACAGCAGGGCCTGAAATTCATCCTGCCAATGATAGCCCCAGGCAAAGGACTGGCTGAGGACAGCCGTACTCCGTCCTGGATGCATCATGATTTCATGGGTCCCAAAAGGTAGCCTGTCGATGAGATAGTGCAGATTGCTTTCTGTCATATGGCCACCGTCGACCATACCCCAGAAAAAATCGGTCGTCGTGAAGTGCAGGCGCCGGACCGAAGTCATGGCCTTCCGGGACAGATAGGTCAGGCCGTCGCGGCCGGCAATGCGCACGGGATTGGCCGACAGTACCTTATAGGAATACGCTTCCCTGGGGATGCGCAGGCGGTGGATGCCGTATTTCATCATCAGTGACTGGACAATGGACCAGATCTGCGGCAGGACGTGCAGGTGCTGGTGACTGTCCAGGTGGTCGATGGGAAGGCCCGTCGCCATGATCTTTTCCATCTGGGCATCGAACTCCCGGTAGACCTGGCCGTAATCGAGTTTCCCCTGGCAGGCCCGCTTGATGACTTCCGTATAACTTTCCGGCAGCAGGCCGTCGGACTGGACCAGGGTCGGTACTTCCTTGGCCGACAAGACCGTCGGCAGGGACCCGACCAGGCTGAGATGGATGCCGATGCCCAGTTTCGGACACTTCCGGACCAGGTCGACGGCCTGGTCAAAAGCCGGGCCGTTGGCCAGCAGGGATGTACTGGTCAGGACACCCTGTCCGCAGGCTTCGATGACGGCCTGATTGACTTCTGTATGGATGCCGAAATCATCGGCATTAATGATGACTCTATTCATCTTGCAAACTCCCCGTCCTTCCAGGACGTACTACATAATGAGCTTAATGACTATTATACATGGACAATCGTATTTTGACAATATCCTTTGCCCATTCTATTCCCTAAATTGCCGGTACGCCGCTTCCTTCACTTTACGCTGCCACTCCTTCAAGGGCGTCCCGGTTTCAGCGGCAGCGGCCCGGCAATCATCGTATTCAGCGGAAATGTTGACGACCTTGCCGCCATAGCGGCAGACCTTGCAGTGCAGGTCGCGGCCGTCGACGCGGACCGTCGTGATGAGCCGGTCACAGGCCAGGCGGGTCACAGGGAAAAAGCGGACGCCGATGGACGTCGTCTCCCTGACGATGACGCCGATGAGGGGGTCGATGAGTTCCTGCCGGCACAAGACGCAGAGCATGGACGCCATGCGCCCTTTCTTCATCATCATGGGCATGGCCCAGACGTCGTTGGCTCCCTGTTCCAGGATGAGGGAAAAGACGTATTCCATATTCTGCGGATTCATGTCGTCGATATTGGCTTCCAGCTGCCATAACGTTTCCATCATCTCACCTCAATCGATTCATCGTATCGGCCAGGCGGCCGGCGCCAAACCCGTTATCGATATTGACGACGGACACGCCGGCAGCACAGCTGTTGAGCATAGCCAGCAGGGCCGACAGGCCGTGGAAATTGGCGCCATAGCCGATACTGGTCGGCACGGCGATGACCGGCTTATCGACCAGGCCGCCGACGACACTGGCCAGGGCCCCTTCCATACCGGCGACGACGATGTTGACGTTAGCCTGACGGATGTCGTCGACGCGGGCCAGGAGACGGTGTATGCCGGCGACGCCGACATCGTAAATGCGTTCGACGCGGTTGCCCATGATTTCTGCCGTCAGTGCCGCTTCTTCGGCGATGGGGATATCGCTGGTCCCGGCTGTGATGACCGAAATAAGGCGGTCGCCATTGACGACAGTCTTGTCCTTATGCTGGTAGACCATGTGGGCCAGCGGGTCGTACTGAGCAGCGGGATGGCGGGAAATCAAGGCGTCGTAGACGGCCTTATCAGCCCGCGTGCCGATGACATTGTCATATTTATCCATGAGGACGTCCAGAATCTGTACCGACTGGCCGACGGTCTTGCCGGCACAGTAGACGACTTCCGGGAAGCCGCAGCGCGCTTCACGCTGCAAGTCCAGTTTTGCAAAGCCCAAATCGAGGGTCTCTTTCTTGTCTTCCATGATTACTCCTTAAAACCATTCTTTTCCCATGCCTTATACAAGACGATGCCGACCGACATGGACAAGTTCAGCGATTCCGTATCCAGCCGCATGGGAATGGTCAGTACGTCATCACAGCAGGCCAGGAACGGTTCCGGCAGGCCGTTGCCTTCATTGCCGAAGGCCAGGATGACGGGCTGGCTGTAATCGGCATCGACATAAGAGATACTGCCTTCCGGCGCCGTGCCGTAGACCTGGCGGTCTTCATCGGCACAGAACTGGTCCAGCTGTTCGTCTGTCACATCCTGGACAACAGGGACCTTGAAGATGGCCCCCATGGCACTGCGGATCGTCTTATCGTTGTAGACGTCGACACTGCCTTCACTGAGCAGGACGGCACCGGCGTTGGCAGCGGCAGCCGTGCGCAGGATCGTCCCCAGATTGCCCGGATCCTGGATGGAACGCAGGTAAAGGACGGCTTTTTCCGGCGCAATGGCCGGCAGGCTGTCGAAAGTATAGGCAAAGAAAGGCAGCATGGCCGCCAGTCCCTGCGGCGTCTTCGTGTCTTTCAGTTTATCATAGACGCTGTCGGTGACGGCATAAAACGTCCAGCCCAGTTCGATGCCTTTGGCATAGAGGGCTTCAAATCCATCCAGGCCCCGCCCCTTTTCCGAGACGAAGCAGATGGCATCGGGAATGTTCATGGCCGCCGCGTCGGCGATGACCCGCAGGCCTTCGACAAAGACGCGCTGATGGGCCTGACGGCCTTTCTTCTGCTTCAGGGAACAGGCCATCTTGACCCACTGGTTGTCGCGGGACGTAATTTCGTTCATAGTTCCTCCTATCTACCCGCCGTGCGGATAAAAAAAGGGACCTCGCATGATAGTCAAAGCTTTCATGCGACAGTCCCTCTCGTATAAGCCATGGTTACTGCTGATCCGGCTTGTCATCCTGGTGTCCGTTGTTCTTGAGCAGGCTTTCGCGGTTCTGCTGAATGCTGGACAAGGTCTTTTCCAATGTCGATTCAACGTACTTAAGGACATCGCCGGCATAGGTAATGGAGCTGTTCTTCAGCTGTTCCGACGAATCGTTGGCGTTCTGGATGATCTGGTTGGCATGTTCCTGTGCCTGGCGGACCAGTTCACTTTCTTCTGTCAATTTGGCAATATAATCCTTGGCCTGGGCGACCATGCTTTCGGCATGATGCTGGGCATCGGAAATAATCTTATCTTTTTCAGCCAAAACCTTCTTGGCCTGTTCCAATTCGGCCGGCATGGATTCTTTCAAGTCATCGATGATCTGAAGGATTTCTTCTTCTTCGACCATCTTTTTATTGGAAAAGGGCATCTTCGATGCATTCATTACCAAGCTTTCCAAATCTTCTAACAGTTTATCCGAATTCATGTATTCTCCACTCCTAAGCATTATACTTGTCTGCAAACTTCTCTTTCAGTTTCTTTTCGACATAATCGGGAACCATGTCATCGAGCTTGCCGCCGAAGCAGGCCAGTTCACGGATACCCGTCGAGCTGATATAGGAATACTGGGTACTCGTCATGATAAATACCGTTTCGATACGCGGTTCTACCTTCTTCATGAGCAGGGCCCGCTGGAATTCGTATTCAAAATCGCTCAGGGCCCGCAGGCCGCGGATGATGATAGTCGCACCGTGTTCGATGGCATATTGGTTGAGCAGGCCATGGAAGCTGACGACTTCGATGTTCGGGATGTGTTTCGTCGTTTCCCGCAACATTTCCTCCCGCTCTGCCATCGAGAACAAGGGTTTCTTCGACGGATTCTCAAAGACAGCGACGATGAGCTTGTCGACAAGCTGGCTCCCCCGTTCAAAAATGTCAATGTGTCCATTGGTGACAGGATCAAAACTGCCGGGACAAATACCGATTCGCACTTTTTAGACTCCTTCCTGACGACGGCGGATAAAAGCGATCCGCGTGTCTTTCCCATAGGATTTTTCTCTGATGACCTCATACAATGGGCTCTCCGTTATACCTTCGTTCCGGCTGTATTCCATCAGGATCAGTCCTCCCGGAGCCAGCAAATCGTATTCACCTATCAACGCGATTGTATCGTTCACCAAATTTTTATTATACGGCGGGTCCGCAAAGATGTAATCAAATTTGCGCCCCTGCAGCCGTGCCAGGGCTTTCGCCGAATTAAGGCGCAGCACTTCGACGCAGTCTGCAAAGCCGCAGAGGGCTGCATTCTGACGGATGAGCTGCTGTGTGTAGTGGTCGATAAAGACGGCCGACGCCGCACCGCGGCTCAGCGCTTCCAGCCCCAAGGCACCCGTACCGGCAAAGATATCGAGGACAGCGGCACCACGCAGGCCGCCGCTGCTTTCCAGGATGTTGAAAAGACTTTCCCGTGTACGGTCCAGTGTCGGCCGGGTCAGCATGCCCTTCGGGGACTTCAGGACCCGCCCTCTGGCACTGCCAGATATGATTCTCATAGGATCACCTGCTCGTACATAGTTAATTATACACGTTTTTTAGTACATATCAATCTATTTTTTCTTAATTCGTTCGACCTTCAGTTCCTTGCCGTGCAGGAGGCGGATGATATTATCTTTATGGCGCACGACGACCAGCAGAGCTGCCAGCAGGCCGAAAATCGTCAGCGGCAGGGGTTCGTTGAAAAAGTACATGGTAATGGGGACCAAGATGGCCGCTACGATGGAAGCGAGGGAGACGATGCGCGTCAAGGCGACGATGACAGCCCAGACGCAGAAGACGATGAGCGTTTCCCACGGAGCTAGGAACAAGATGATGCCCAGGCCGGTGGCGACGCCCTTTCCGCCTTTGAACTTGAGGAAAATCGAACATGAATGGCCGATGATGGCCAGCAGGCCGCCGGCAATCATGAAGTAAATCTGCGTGTCTGCACTGCCAAGGCCCATCTGGCTGGCGACCTGGCCGAGGTAGACGCCGAGCATCCCCTTGGCGACATCGCAGATGAGGACCAGCAGGCCGCCGGCGGCGCCGAAGACGCGGTAGGCATTGGTCGCCCCCGTATTATGGCTGCCGTATTCCCTGGGGTCCGTATGATACAAGGTCTTGCCGATGACCAGGCCGCTCGGGAAAGACCCGGCGATATAGGCCAGCACCAAGCAGAGGATGCCGAGCATCATAAGCTTTCACCGTCCTTCTTCCCGCGCAGGATGAGCCGGATCGGCGTCCCTTCGAAGCCGAAGGTTTCACGCAGGCGGTTTTCCAGGAAGCGCAGGTACGAAAAATGCATGAGCTGCGGTTCATTGACGAAGAGGATGAACGTCGGCGGCTGGACCGAAGCCTGGGTCATGTAATAAATCTTGAGCAGCTTGCCGCCCTTGGCCGGCGGCGGATTGGTCAGCTGAGCATCTTCGATGAGTTCGTTGAGGACGCTCGTCGACACGCGCATGTGCTGCTGTTCCGATACGAACTTGACCATATCGGCCAGTCGGTTGATACGCTGCTTGGTCAGGGCCGAGGCGAAGAGGATGGGCGCATACTGGAGGAAGGCCAGTTCGCGGCGGATGTCTTCTTCGAATTTATGGCTCGTCTTGCTGTCCTTTTCGATGAGGTCCCATTTGTTGACGACGATGATGCAGCCCTTGCCTGCTTCATGGACGTAGCCGGCGATCTTCGTATCCTGTTCGGTCACGCCTTCTGTAGCATCGATGACCAGGACGGCGATGTCCGACCGGTCGACGGCGCGCAGGGCCCGGACGACGCTGTAGCGTTCGACAGGCAAGTCGATCTTGGCTTTGCGGCGCATGCCGGCCGTATCGATGAGGACGAAATCCGTCCCTTCATAGGACCAGTGGGTGTCGATGGAATCGCGCGTCGTCCCGGGGACGTTGCTGACGATGACCCGGTCCTGCCCTAAGAGGGCATTGGTCAGGGACGACTTGCCGACATTCGGCCGGCCGACGAGGGCGATGTGGATGGCTTCATCGTCATCGTCTATAGCCGGGACTTTCTTGATATACTTCAGGACTTCATCGAGGAGGTCGCCGAGGTTCATCAAGTTGACAGCCGAGACGCCGATAGGGTCGCCTAAACCGAGGCTGTAAAATTCGTAGATGTTCATTTCTTGTTCGACGCTGTCGATTTTGTTGACGACGAGGATGACCGGCTTGCCGCACGAGCGGAGGATGTGGGCGATTTCTTCATCCTGAGGCTGGACACCGACTTTGCCGTCGACAACGTAGAGGATGACGTCGGCTTCGCGGATGGCCAGTTCAGCCTGATACCGCATGCTGGTGAAGATATGGTTATCCGAATCGACAAATTCGATGCCGCCCGTATCGATCATGGTAAATTCCTGGCCGAGCCATTCGGCGTCGAAATAAATGCGGTCGCGTGTTACGCCGGGGATGTCTTCGACGATAGAAATGCGCTTCTTGACGATGGCATTGAAAAGCGTCGATTTACCGACGTTCGGGCGCCCGACGACAGCGACTAGGGGTTTGTACATGGCAGAATCCTTTCTATAGACGAAAAAAGGATAACCGGTACAGCCCGGCTATCCCCTTTTTGTGAAACCTTAGTTGTTTTCTTCTTCTTTATCCTGGTTATCGAGGTAGTTGCGAACTTCCTGTTCTTCTTCATCTTTCTGAATGGCCAAGACGCTGAGAGAAATCTTTTTCTTATCCGTATCGATGCCGATGATCTTGACGTTCATGACATCACCGATGTTGACCAGGTCTTTGACAGCGACGCCGCGTTTTTCCGTCAATTCGGAAATGTGGAGCAGACCCTGCAATTCCGGATCGATGGCCAGGATAGCGCCGAAGGGCAGGAGCTTCTTGACTTCGCCTTTGACGATATCGCCGACTTCAAATTTTTCGATAGCAGCGATCCAGGGGTTCTTCTGGAGAGCTTTCAAGGACAAGGAAATGCGGTTCCGTTCCTGGTCGAATTTCTGAACGAGGACCTGGAGTTTTTCACCCGTATGGAGAACGGCATCGACAGAGCTGATGCGTTTCCAGGAAATGTCGGAAATGTGGAGCAGGCCTTCTACGCCGCCGAGGTCGATGAATGCACCGTAGGGCATGATCTTAACGACAGTGCCTTCGAGGACAGCGCCTTCTTCGATGTGCTTGAGGGCTTCTTCGCGTTTTGCTTCGCGTTCTGCTTCAAGAACAGCTTTGCGGGAAAGGACGAGGCGGTTCTTGTGTTCGTCGATGTCGATGACTTTGACCTGGAAGGTCTGGCCTACGAGATAGTCCAAAGATTTAACGAATTTGATATCGCCCTGGGAAAGGGGAATGAAACCACGCAGGGATTTGATGGAAACGACAAGGCCAGCCTTGTTCGTTTCTTTACCTGTACATTCGACGAGCTGGTCGTTTTCAAAAGCTTCGCGGACTTCTTTCCAGTCTTCGACTTTTTTCATCTTGACGAGGGAAACGACGATAGCTCCTTCTTCTTTAATGTTGTTGGCGATTTCGACAGTCAGTTCGTCGCCGACTTTGACAAAGTCACTTGCTTTTTCCGGAGCGGGAACAGCCATTTCCTTTTTCGGCAGGATTGCTTCTGCTTTCGTACCGATGGAAACATAGGCAGCATCATCATTCACAGAAATAACCGTGCCTTTGACCACGTCACCTTTCTTTGGATTTTCTTCATAGTCATACTTGTCCAACAATTCTTCACTCATTACTTCTGTGCCTTCAGCTTGCAAATTTTCCATAATCTTAACAACCTCCTGTATTATCCAATCCGGCGTGGAAGCGCCGGCTGTAATGCCTATATGATTCATACCACGGAACCAGGCCGTATCCAATTCGGCTGCTGTTTCGATGTGGTATGTCGGGCAATCCTGTTCACGGCATACCTGCGCGAGGCGGCCTGTGTTGGCGCTGTTCTTTCCGCCAATGACAATCATGGCGTCCACATGGCCTGCCAGTTCTATCGCTGCCTGCTGACGCTGCTGCGTCGCCGTGCATATGGTCATATGCACATCGAGATGATTGGTCTTTCGTTGCAGGATAGCGGCGATACGCTTGAATTGCTCTTGAGAGAACGTCGTCTGGACGACGACTCCCATAGAATCGCAAAAGGGAATTTTTTCAGCTTCTTCTTCCCTATCTATTATAATAGCACGATTTGCCCCCCATTGTGAAATGCTAATTACTTCAGGGTGGGATTTTTCTCCTACTATTATGAGATTTTCGCCCTTTTCGACGATATTTTTAGCGTCTTGTTGGGCTTTTTTGACGTGTGGACACGTCGCATCTATGACTTTTAGTTCTTTTTGAACGGCCTGGTCATAGACATCCGGGCCGACACCGTGGGAGCGGATTAGGACGACAGCCCCCTTGTCGACCTCGTCCAACGAGTCGACCGGCGACACGCCATGGGCGGCTAAACGCCCGACAACTTGCGGATTGTGGATGATGGGTCCCAGAGTATGAGTCCCCTTTTCCGCCTTGCCTGCCAGCTCGACAGCCCGGCGTACGCCATAACAAAAGCCACAGGCCGCAGCGAGAGTTACTTTCATTTAGTATCCCCTTTATACTGATTTTGCATAGCTATGATAATATCGCGGATTTTGTCAGAAAAACCTTTGACTAAATCGCGATCCGATGCCTTTCCTGCCGGTGCCGGCACGGGTTTTCCAAAGATGACCCGGACGGGACCGGTCTTTTTCGGCAAAAATTCCGAATTGACGATCGCCGCCGGCAGGACCGGGACGCCGGCCTTGATGGCGATACCGGCAAAGCCTTCATGGAAAGGGCCGACTTTGCCGCCCCGCGTCCGCTTCCCTTCCGGGAAAATCCCCAGGACCTCGCCGCTTTTCAAGACCCGGAAGGACTCGATGACGGCTTTGCGGTCGATGTGACCGCGATGGACCGGGAAGGTATGGACATAGCGCAGGAACCAGCCCATGAGAGGATTGCGGAACAATTCCTCTTTGGCCATGAAATGGATCAAATGACGGCGCATGGCCGTCCCCAGCAGGGGCGGATCAAAATTGCTGGCATGATTGCAGACGACGATGAATGGCCCTTTTTCCGGGATATTCTCTTCGCCGATGACTTCCATGCCCAAGGCGCCATACGTAGCGAGGTTGAAAATCTTGCGGATCATGCCGTATGTAAAGGTATGCATCAGCCTCGCTCCTTCATCAGGCCGAGGATGACGTCGGCGGTCTGCTCTAAATCGAGGTCGCTGTTATCGACGACGATGGCATCGTCGGCCTTCTTCAGCGGCGACACGGCCCGGTGCGAGTCCATATCGTCGCGGGCAGCGATGCTGGCAGCGATGTCTTCATACGTTTCGCTGCCGCCCTTGGCCTGGACTTCCAGGTAGCGGCGGCGGGCCCGGGAATCGACAGAAGCCGTCAGGAAAATCTTGAGGTCCGCCTGGGGCAGGACGACTGTCCCGATATCGCGGCCGTCGAGGATGACACCACCCTCTTGGGCCATGGCCTGTTGTAATTTTACCAGTTTTTCCCGTACTACGGCAAGGGCTGCGACGGCAGAAACATGAGAAGATACGCGCTGGGTCCGGATGGCTTCGGTCACTTCCGTCGAACCGACGTAGACGCGGCACAGATCAGCCTGCGGTTCCAGGCGGATATCAATAGTATCGACCAGGTCGCGGACCGCTTTTTCGTCCGAAAGGTCGATGCCTTTTTCCAGGACAGCCCAGGTAAAGGCGCGGTACATAGCCCCTGTATCGATATACAAATAGTGGACCCGATTGGCCAGGACCTTGGCGACACTGCTTTTCCCGGCTCCGGCCGGCCCATCGATGGCAACCGTTAATTTTCGCATGGTATGCACTCCTTTGTAGCAGCCGCCGTTCCGGCTACGAAGCCCGTCGAAAAGGCTGCTTGCAGATTATAGCCGCCTGTAAAGGCGTCGATGTCGATGACTTCTCCGGCAAAATAGAGATGGGGGACAAGTTTCGACTCCATCGTCTTGGGATTGATTTCCTTGACCGATATGCCGCCGGCCGTGACGATGGCTTCCTCAATAGGACGCGTGCCCGTCACCGTCAGAGACAAGGCCTTGAGAGTATCGGCCAGATTCTGCCGCTGTTCCCGGGAAATCTGATTGACCGGACAGTCCCGGGCGATGCCGGCCTGGTCGAGGACGATGGGGATGAGCCGCTGTGGCAGGAGATCCTTCAAGGCGTTCGCTGCTTCCTTGCGGATGTACTTCTCAAAGTCCCGCCGCAGCCGGGCATCGAGCTTTTCCTTTGACAAGGCCGGCTTGAGGTCGAGGCGCAGCTGCATGGGGAAGGTGCAGGCCTTCTTATGGGCCGCGGCCATACTGAGCATGAGGATGATCGGCCCGGATACGCCGAAATGGGTAAAGAGCATTTCTCCAAAATACGAAGCCATCTTCTTGCCCCGCTTCCACAGCGAGCCTTCCACATTGCGCAGGGACAGCCCCGACAAGGTATGCGGCCAGGTTTCAGCCGTCGTAAAGGGGATGAGGGCCGGCTTCAGTTCCGTCACGCTATGGCCCAGGCTGCGGGCAAAGTCATAGCCGTCGCCCGTCGAGCCGGTGACGGGATAGGACATGCCGCCTGTCGTGATGATACAGGCGTCGCCTTCATAATTTCCGGAGGCGGCGCTGACGACCATGCGGCTGCCCCAGGCCTTGACGGCGTGGACGGCATCGCTCAGATGGAGGTCGACGCCTTTATGGCATAGCTTGCGGTATAAGAGCTTGCGCACTTCGATGGCACTGTCGGACTGGGGGAAAATACGGCCGCCCCGTTCTTCCTTGGTGGCCAGTCCCCAGGCATTCAGCTTGTCGAGCAGGTCCTGGTTGGTGAACTGTTCATAAGCGCTGTAGAGGAACTTGCCGTGTCCCGGCGTATGGGCGATGAAATCGGCCATGGTGCAGGAATTGGTCAGATTGCAGCGGCCCTTGCCGGTAATGCCCAGCTTTTTGCCAACAATATCATTTTTTTCAAATAAATGTACCCTGGCCCCTGCTTCTGCCGCGGCCAGCGCAGCCATGATGCCGGCCGCGCCGGCACCAATGACGAGTATTTCCTTCATAGGCACTCCTGTTTATTTATATTTATAGAGTTCAGCCACTTCTTCGCGGGTCAGCTTGCGATAGGCCCCGCGCTTGACGCCGCTCAGGGTCAGGAACGCATACTGGACACGGCGCAGGTTGTGGACCTGGTAACCGAAAAATTCAAACATGCGGCGGACCTGGCGGTTGCGGCCTTCGTGGATGGTGATTTCCACACTGGTCAGATTGGTCTTCGGGTCATAGCCGATGTAATAGACATCGGCCGGTGCCGTCATGCCGTCCTTCAGTTCGACGCCGTCAGCCAGGTGCTGCAGGACCGAATCGGCAATACGCCCTTTGACCTTGACTTCATACGTCTTGTCGACGAGGCGGCTGGGATGCATGAGGATATTGGCCAGTTCGCCATCATTGGTCATGATCAGCAGGCCTTCCGTGTTCTGGTCCAGGCGGCCGACGGCATAGATGCGGTCCTTTTCTTTCCTGAAATAATCCATGACCGTCGCCCGCCCCTGGTCGTCGCTCGAAGTCGTGATGACGCCCTTGGGCTTATTGAACAGGTAATAATGCTTCGGCTGCGCTTCCAGGGTCTTGCCGTCGACGGCAATGCGGTCCTTATCGGGATCGACTTTCGTCCCCAGTTCGCGGACGATGACGCCGTTCACGCGGACGCGCCCTTCTAATATCATCTTTTCCGAAGCGCGCCGTGAAGCGACACCGCAGTTACTCATCACTTTCTGTAACCGTTCTTCCATCAGTTGCATCCTCCGTAATATCTGCCGGCATGTGGCCGGCTAAATCGGCCAGGGAATCCATGCCGATACATTCTAAAAAATAAGCGGACGTACCGTATAAAATCGGCCGGCCCGGACTGTCCTTGCGCCCCAGTTCCACGACCAGTCCCTGCTGGACCAGCGACGTCAGGACCCGTTCCGACGAAACGCCGCGCAGCTTTTCGATTTCAGCCCGCGTAATGGGCTGCTTGAAGGCTACGATGGACAGGACTTCCAAAGCCATGGAAGACAATTCCGTCGTCCCTGTCCGCACCCATTGCAGGGCCTCATGGAGGTCCGGCCGCGTGACCAGTTGATAGCCGCCGGCTACACGGATGAGGACCAGGCCCCGCCGCTGGCTGCTGAGCAGATGCTGCAGGCGGCTGGCTGTTTCTTCCGTTTCGGCCTGGGTCCAGCCCGTATGGGCACAGATGGCTGTCACCGTCATGGGGTCGCCGCTCAGAAAGAGCAGGGCTTCCAGCAGAGCCGTCGGCTCTAGGGTATCAGTTTGGCGTGTATCGTAAGGCAACGGTATTCCCATCCTCTCCTTCAGCAACAGTAGCGCATTGACCGACCTTCAGCAATTCCAGGACGGCCAGGAAGGTGACGACCAGTTCGACCCGGGACCGGCAGGTCCGGAAAAGGCCTTCGACGGTCATCGTCCCCTGATTCCGCCGCAGGGCAAAGGTGACGCGGCGCATACATTCTTCGACGCTGTAGATTTCCTTCTGTATCCGGATCTCTACGGCCTCCGGCTCAGGCAGGGCCTGGCAGACTTTATGGAAAGCCTGGTAGAGGGCCTCTGTGTCGATGTGGCCGGCAAAACGGGCCTCATAGGGCATGGCCGTCGGCAAGCGTCCCAGCATCAGGCTGCGGACGTCCCACAAATGTCCCATAGCCTGGGACAAAGCTTTCATCTTCTTGTATTCGACGAGCTGCCGGACCAGCGCTTCCTGCGGGTCTTCTTCTTCCTCTTCCGTCAGTTTCGGCTGCTTGGGCAGGAGAAGGCGCGACTTGATCTGTAAGAGCGTCGCTGCCATGACGAAGAACTTGCTGGCGTAATCGACATCAAACGTGTCGATGTCTGCGACGTAGGCGTTGAACTGGTCCGTGATCTCGACGATCGGTATGTTATAAATATCGACTTTGTTCTTTTCGATGAGATAGAGCAACAGGTCCAGGGGACCTTCAAAATCCGATACTTTATACTTGTATTCTGTCATGATTCATTATAACTCATTTTCCCATGAATGTGAATTTAACTGGACTGCGAAAAGGAGCTGTCCTAAGACAGCTCCTTTGTTTTGCAAGGGACTCGTCGGCCACGGCCAACATCGCTTACACGCTCGTTGTTTTTTTGGTGCCGGGGACCGGAATCGAACCGGTACGGATATCTCTATCCGACGGATTTTAAGTCCGTTGCGTCTGCCAGTTCCGCCACCTCGGCATGACGAAAGATGAAAATATGGAGGCGGCACCCAGAATCGAACTGGGGATGAAGGTTTTGCAGACCTCTGCCTTACCGCTTGGCTATGCCGCCATATATGGAGCGGAAAACGAGGCTCGAACTCGCGACCCCCACCTTGGCAAGGTGGTGCTCTACCACTGAGCTACTTCCGCATTTGTGGTGCTCAGGGACGGAATTGAACCGCCGACACGGGGATTTTCAGTCCCCTGCTCTACCGACTGAGCTACCTGAGCAAAAAAGTGGCGACCCCGATCAGATTTGAACTGACGATCTTCGCCGTGACAGGGCGACATGTTAAACCGCTACACCACGGGGCCACTTTCTTTCGTTCTTTCGAGGTCGCTTCGGTATTTCTTAGTGCCTCGAACAAAAACTATTCTACTACAAGAAAAGGGTTTTGGCAAGTACTTTTTTTATTTTTTTTCAAACTTTTTTTGACGGCTAAAAAAGAGACGCCCCGCAATGGCCGAAACCACTACGCGACGCCTCTCTATAGTTCAAAAAAGGTTATTTTGCATAATCCACCATCCGCGTTTCACGGATGACGACGACTTTGATCTGGCCTGGGTATTCCAGTTCCGCTTCGATGCGTTTGACAATGTCATGGACCAGCAGGACGCAGTCCGATTCATCCAGCTTGTCCGGTTTGACCATGACCCGGATTTCTCGGCCAGCCTGGATGGCGAAGCAGTCTTCGACGCCATCGAAGGATTCAGCGATTTCTTCGAGCTTCGTCAGGCGCTTCAGATAGTTTTCCAGCGTTTCCCGGCGGGCACCCGGACGGGCAGCCGAAACGGCATCTGCCGCCGATACCAGGACGGCTTCGACGCTGTGCGGCTCTTCATCACCGTGATGGGCGGCGATGCAGTTGACGACCAGCTTGGATTCGCCATATTTCTTGGCGATTTCCGTCCCAATCGAAACATGGGTCCCTTCCAGCTCGTGGTCCAGGGCTTTGCCGATATCATGGATCAGCCCGGCCCGTTTGGCCAGGTTTTCATCGACGCCCAGTTCAGCTGCCATGATGCCGGCCAGCTGAGAGACTTCGATGGAATGGCGCAGGACATTCTGGCCATAACTGGTACGATAGCGCAGGCGGCCGAGGATCTTGATGAGTTCAGGATGCAAACCGTGGACGCCCGTTTCATACGTCGCCTGTTCGCCAGCTTCGCGGATTTTCTGATTGACTTCTTTGCGGGCCTTTTCGACCATTTCTTCGATGCGTGCCGGATGGATACGGCCATCGGCAATCAGTTTTTCCAAGGCAATGCGGGCGATTTCGCGGCGGATCGGGTCAAAGCACGACAAGATGACCGCTTCCGGCGTATCGTCGATGATGAGGTCGACGCCGGTCAGCGTTTCAATAGCCCGGATATTGCGCCCTTCGCGTCCGATGATGCGGCCTTTCATTTCATCGTTCGGCAGAGACACGACAGATACCGTCGTTTCGGCGACGTGGTCGGCAGCACAGCGCTGGATAGCCATGGAAATGATTTCCCTGGCCTTGCCTTCGGCTTCTTCCTTGGCCTGTTCTTCCAGGCTCTTGATCATCTGTGCCGTTTCGTGCTTCACTTCGGTCTGGACGTTGTTCAGGAGCAATTCCTTGGCATCTTCATATGTCAAGCCGGAAATCCGTTCCAGTTCAGCCATCTTCTGTTCATGAAGGGCTTCGATTCTTTCCTGCATCTGCGTAACTTCATCTTCTTTACGCTGCAGGGCATCTTCTTTCTTCTCCATGGAATCGGATTTCTTGTCCAAATGTTCTTCTTTCTGCAACAGGCGCCGTTCAAAGCGCTGCAATTCATTGCGGCGTTCCTTGTGTTCCCGTTCTGCGTCGTTGCGCATCTTGTGGACTTCTTCTTTCCCTTCCAGGACGAGTTCCTTCTTGCGGGCTTCAGCGTTCTGCTGGGCCGTCGCAATGATGCGCTGCGCTTCGACTTCAGCCTGGCCGATCTTGCCTTCGGCGATTTTCTTGCGGTAAAGATACCCGGTACCACCGCCGATGAGACCGCAGGCGACTGCTGCAGCAATAATCGTTAGCATAGTAATGGATTCACCTCCCCTTTCACAAAAAAAAGCCGAACTCCCAGTCCGGCTTTTTTTATGAGTATGTAAAATTTACTTCATGTTCAAAAAACCTACAATTATGCAAAATATAGACCAGTATATCAAACCGGCTCTCTTAATTGTAAATTTTTTTTATATCAATGTCAAGATAGACTTGACGTTTCCGGCACCTTGTAATCACCCATCGTCCTCTTCATCGCCACCGGTGAAGTCTTCCAGGATGTCCCCTATGACAGACGGCGAAAAGCCGCGGTACTGCAAAAAGCGGGCTGCCTTGCGGGCTTCATCGGCACGATAGGAAAATTTCCGCCCTGCCAGGGCCTGAGCCAGGGCGTACTCATCAGGCCGCTCGACGTCTTCCGGTACGGGCAGGCCGCGGCGGCGCAGGCGGTTGGCGATGTACAGGTGGCCGTACTGCCCTTTGCGGGCATAATAGCGGTACACGTCGCCGGCCAGGCGCTGGTCGTCGAGGAAATGTTCTTCCTTCAGGGCGGCGACGACTTCGTCCAGGACGGCGTCAGCAGCACCGCGGCGGCGCAGCTTGTCCCGCAGTTCCCTTTCGCTGAGAAAGCGGACATTCAGGAGCTGCAAGGCCTTTTCATAGGCTTCGCGGTACTCCATTTACGCTTCGTCGCTGCCGGCTGCCGGCGTATCCGGCGTTTCCAGTGCTGCCGTATCCTCTTCTTCCATGGCTTCGTCGAATTTTTCCGGTTCCACTGCCAGCGTATCGCGGATGATTTTTTCGACTTCGTCTGTGATTTCAGGATGTTCCTTCATGAATATCTTGACGTTTTCCTTGCCCTGGCCCAGGCGTTCGCCTTTATAAGAATACCAGGTGCCGCTCTTTTCGATGATATCCATGGACGTGCCCAGGTCGAGGACGGTGCCTTCGCGGGAAATCCCCGTGCCGTACATGATGTCGAATTCGCAGTGTTTGAAAGGCGGTGCCACTTTATTCTTGACGACTTTGACCCGCGCCCGGTTGCCGATGACGTCGCCACCGGATTTGATGGCTTCGCCCTTGCGGATTTCCATGCGGATCGACGCGTAGAACTTCAGGGCCCGGCCGCCTGTCGTCGTTTCGGGATTGCCGAACATGACGCCGACTTTTTCACGCAGCTGGTTGATGAAGATGACAATGGCCTTGGACTTGGAAATGATGCCTGTCAGTTTGCGCAGGGCCTGACTCATGAGACGGGCCTGGAGGCCAACATGGGAATCGCCCATTTCCCCTTCGATTTCCGCTTTCGGGACCAGGGCGGCTACGGAGTCGACGACGATGATGTCGACAGCGCCGCTGCGGACGAGTTCTTCCGTGATTTCCAGGGCTTGTTCGCCATTATCCGGCTGGGAAATGAGCAGTTCATTCGTGTCGACGCCGAGGTGGCGGGCATAGACCGGATCCAGGGCGTGTTCGGCATCGATGAAAGCGGCAATGCCGCCGCTCTTCTGGGCCGAAGCGATGGCATGCAGGGCCAGGGTCGTCTTGCCTGATGATTCAGGGCCGTAGATTTCGATGACGCGGCCCCGGGGATAGCCGCCGACGCCGACGGCCAGGTCGACGGCCAGGGAACCGGAAGAGATGACTTCCAGGTTCATCTTGTCGGCAATGTCTCCCAGGCGCATGATGGCACCTTTGCCAAAATCCTTTTCAATCTTGCGCATTGCATTTTCAAGTGCTGTCTGTTTTGCGTCCAACTTCATTCCTCCTAACTAGGCTTTCTTTGTATGATTCACTACATAGTGTACTAAATAATAGATGGCCCGCAGGGCAGCCCGCCGTTTGACTTCGGCCCGGCCGCCGTGATAGACGTCGCGGTGGGTCACGGTCCCCCAGGGGCCGCTGATGCCCGTATAGACCAGGCCGACGGGCTGGTCCGGCGTACCTCCGCCGGGACCGGCGATACCCGTCGTACTGACGGCCAGATCCGTCCCATACAGGCGCCGGCTGCCATCGGCCATTTCGGCCGCCGTCTGGGCACTGACAGCCGTATACGTTTCCAGCGTATCATGCGAAACGCCGAGTATCTTTTCTTTCATCTCATTGCAGTACGTCCCGGCAGAACCGCGGAAATAATCGGAAGCGCCAGGGACATCGGTGATGAGCGAACCGACGAGTCCGCCCGTACACGATTCGGCAGCACTGACGGAATAGCCGCCCTGACGGACGACGTTCCCCAGGACATGGGCCATCGTGTCGTCATCAAAGGTGACGATCTGTCCGGCCAGCCGGCGGCGGACTTCCTGTTCCAAGGGAGCCAGCAGTTCCCGGGCCTGGTCTTCGCGGTCAGCCCGGGCTGTCAGGCGGACTTCGACGAAGCCCGGCCGGGCATACATGGCCAAGGTCGGGTTCGATTGCCCCTGGACCAGATCCATGAGCTGTTCTTCAATAAAAGCTTCGCCCAAGTCGTAAATCTTGATGTACCGCGAAGCGATGCATCCCTGGCTGCCAAAGGTCTGGAGCAGCCACGGTTTCAGACGGTTTTCATACATCCAGCGCATCTCTGTCGGCGGCCCCGGCAGGTGGACCAGGGTCTTGCCGCCTTGCTGCATGGCCACGCCCGGTGCCGTCCCGGCGCCGTTATCGAAGAGTACCGCTCCTTGCGGGACCATGGCCTGGCGCTTCTGGTTCTCGGTCATGGCCGCGCCGCCATGATGGATGCAGACCCATTGGCGGACCGACTCGGCAATAGCGTCGTCATAGACGAGGGGCATCCCCATGAGGCGGGCACCGATGATTTTGGTCATGTCGCCCTGGGTCGGTCCGAGACCGCCCGTCGTGATGACCAGGTCGACGCGGGACAGAGCCACTTTCAGCGCTTCTTCCATGCGCTGCGGGTTGTCGCCGACAGTCGTATGATAAATGACAGAATAGCCTATTTCATTGAGTTTCTTCGATAAGTAAGCGGAATTATAATTGGTAATTTCACCTAATAATAATTCGGAACCTGTCGTAACCAATTCCACTAACATACGCCATCACCTCGGTTAATCGATCCGTTCGGCTACGAGATCGTAAGCAAAGCCCTGGGCAATGCGGACGGGAATCATATCGCCTGGCTGCACGCCCTGGGCATCTTCCAGATAGGTCAGGCCATCGACATCGGGAGCCTGGATTTCAATGCGCCCGACGGCCTGACGGATACCCTTTTCTTCTTCTACTTTTTCGACGAGCATCGTATGGACAGAGCCTTCCAGTTCCTGGTTGCGGATTTCCGATACCTTGGCCTGGATGGCCATGAGCTGGTGATACCGTTCTTCCTTGACTTCTTCCGGTATCTGATTGTCCATAAGGGCGGCCGGCGTCCCGTCTTCCTGAGAATAAGTGAAGACGCCGACGTCGTCAAATTCCGTTTCCTTGACAAATTCACAGAGTTCCTGAAATTCTTCTTCCGTTTCGCCGGGGAAGCCGACGATGAACGTCGAGCGCAGGGTCAGCTTGCGGCCGTGGCTGCAGAGCTTCTTCATGAGACGGCGCACATCCTCTTCCGAATCGCGCCGGTTCATGCGCTGCAGGACGGTCTGGGAAATATGCTGGAGCGGCAGATCGACATAGGGACAGATTTTTTCTTCCTTGACGATGAGATCCATCAATTCGTCCGTAAAGTAATGGGGATAGAGATAGAACAGGCGGATCCAGCGGATGCCATCGATTTTCACCAGCTGGCGCAGCAATTCCGGCAACAGAGAGTGCCCGGCCAGGTCGACGCCATAACTCGTCGTATCCTGGGCGATGAGGTTGATTTCTTTGACGCCGTCAGCAGCCAGCTGCTGTACTTCGGCTACGACAGAGTCGACAGGACGGCTGTACAGCTTGCCCCGTACATGGGGGATGATGCAGAAAGAGCAGCCGTTGTTGCAGCCTTCGCCGATCTTGACATAGGCACTGTATTTCGGCGTCGTCCGCAGGCGGCTCGTATTCTGGTTATAGAGATGACTGACGTCATCCATGTAGCAGGCTTTGCGGCCTTTCTTGACCGTATCGATGGCTTCCCAGATGCGGTCCCACGAACCGGTCCCCAACAAGGCATCGATTTCCGGCATTTCTTTCATCAGGTCCTGTTTGTACTGCTGGCTCAGGCAGCCCGTGACGATGAGGATCTTACATTTCCCTTCCGTCTTGTAGCGAGCGGCCTGCAATATCGTATCAATGGATTCCTGCTTGGCTTTTTCAATGAACGTACACGTATTGACGATGATGATATCCGCCTGGGACAGGTTTTCCGTAATCTCCATATGGCGGTCACGAAGGATGCCCAGCATGACTTCCGTATCAATAAGGTTTTTGGAGCAGCCTAAGCTGACAAATCCGATTTTTTCCATGTATCTTTACTTTTCCTTTCCGAAGCGAACTGATTTGATCCACCAGGCCTGCAAATCGCGGCGGCCTTGATCAGAATATTGTTTTTTTACGGGGAATAAAGCGATTTCCTGGCCTTTGGCATCGACTTCCGCCTTAGCCGGCGGCAGGGCATCGCTCAAAAAAATGTGTTTTTGCCACAAGACGGCATTAGCATTGGACGAATAGAGCCAGTCGATGAAGGCATTCGTCAATTCACCGTCTTCGCACCAGTTGGTAACGGCCACCCCGGTCAGCCAATATGACGTGCCGTCCCGGGGATAGAGAATATAGATAGGCGCCCCGTCATGGCGGTACTGCCGGGCGACGGCGGCGTCGGCTACGCCCATATCAGCTTCGCCGCTGGCTACGCGGCGGACGTTGGCCGACATTGATTTCGAATAGGATGCTACATGGCCCTGGAGAGAGCGCAGGTAGCGTTCACTGTCTTCAATGCCTCTCATTTCTACGAAAGAACAGAGAAATTCGCCGGCCATGTCCATAGACGCCAGGTCCGGGAAGGCCAGGACCATTTCGGGATCCGTCAGGAGGTCGTCCCAGGTGCGGATCTGCATACCCCGCCGTTCATAATAAGACTGGCTGACGATGAAGACCATCGGGTTATACCACAGGCCATTCCACAGCTGTTCCGGGTCCTTCATGGACGGCAGCACCTTATCGGTGACGGGCGACGCATAGGGCTGGAGGATGCCGTTTTTCTTCTGTTCCCGCAGATTGTCTTCCGACGCGATGAGGATATCCGGCTTGACGCCGCTGTCCGTTTTCAGGGCCTGGCGGATATCGCCGTCGCTCTTGGAATAAATCTGGACGCGCAGATGTTTCTGTTCATAAAAAAGCTGAGCCAGTCCGTCGTTGACATCCTGAGGCAGGTCGGAAAAGACGACGAGATGGCGTTCCGCTTCATAAGCCCGCTGAGCCTCTTCCTGCTGGCGCTTCGTCAAAATCGGGCCGCACAAGCTGAGGAGCAGGATGACGAAAAGGCTGAGGACAATAAAAGGCACGAATTTCTTCATTAGATTCACCTGAATTTTCTAGTCTTAGCCGTTCCCCTTCCCTGCCTGCGGGATGGGGCAGCAGGACGGCCGGCTTTATCAGGCCGCCGTCCTGCCTGATGGCGCCGCGGCGCAATAAGGCATTTCGGGCCATAACCGATGAGGTCCCGCCGGCCGGCCAGGCACAGGGCCTTATAGACAATATCATAATTGGCCGGGTTCTTATACTGCATGAGGGCCCGCTGCATCTGTTTTTCTTCCGGCCGGCGGGCGACGTAGACCTTTTCCCCCGTCAAGGGATTGAGGCCGGTATAATACATGGCCGTCGACAGGCTCCCCGGCGTCGGGATGAAGTCCTGCACCTGTTCCGGCTGCATATGCATGTCCCGCAGAAATTCAGCCAGGGCCACGGCATCCTTCAGGGTACAGCCGGGATGGCTGGACATGAAATACGGGACGAGGTACTGTTTCTTTCCCAGTTCCCGGTTGGCCTCATCGAACCAGTCCTTGAACTTCAGGAAAGCCTGGACGTCGGCCTTTCCCATGAGGTCCGTCACGTGTTTGACGACGTGTTCCGGAGCCACTTTCAGCTGACCGCTGACGTGGTACTGGCAGAGTTCCTTGACAAAGGCCTTGTTGTGATCGGCCAGGACATAGTCATAGCGCAGGCCCGAACGGACGAAGACCTTCTTGACGCCCTTGACGCTGCGGATTTCCCGCAAGAGCTTGACATAATCATCATGGGACGTATCGAGGTTCGGGCAGGTCTCACTGCCGATGCAGTGGCGGTTGCGGCAGGCGCCGTCCTTGAGCTGCTTGGCACAGGCAACGTGACGGAAGTTCGCCGTCGGGCCGCCGACGTCATGGATATAGCCCTTGAAGCCCGGCAAATGGGTCATGCGCTCCGTTTCCCGGACGAGCGATTCATGGCTGCGATGCTGGATGATACGCCCTTGATGGCTGGCGATGGCACAGAAATGGCAGTGGCCGAAACAGCCGCGTTGGCTGGTCAGGCTGAACTGCACTTCATGGAGAGCCGGTACGCCGCCGGCGGCATCGTAATCGGGATGCCAGCGCCGCTGGAAGGGCAGTTCGTAAATGGCATCCATCTCTTCCGTCGTCAAGGGCAGGGCCGGCGGCGTCTGGACGACGAAGCGGTTCTCTGACGGCTGGATGAGGGTCTTGCCATAAAAGGGGTCCTGCTCTTCATACTGCATCTTGAAGGCCCTGGCAAAAGCCAGTTTATCGGCCTTGACCTCTTCATAGGATGGGCAGACGACGGTCTTATCCGAAATGGGCGGCCTGCTGGTCACGTAGCAGATACCGCGGATATCGTACATTTCAGCGACCGTCTTGCCTTCGGCCAGGGCGTCGGCGATTTCGACTACGGAATGTTCCCCCATACCATAGCTGAGGATGTCAGCCTTACTGTCCAGGAGGATAGAATGACGCACTTTATTGGACCAATAATCGTAGTGGGCAAAACGGCGCAGGCTGGCTTCAATGCCGCCGATGATGATGGGCACGTCTTTATAAGCTTCCCGCATGCGGTTGGCATAGACAATCGTCGCCCGTTCCGGCCGACGGCCGGCTTCTCCGCCGGGTGAATAACTGTCGTGGCTGCGGAATTTCTTGGCCGCCGTCTTTTCATTGAGCATGGAATCCAGATTGCCTGCCGTAATCAAGGCAGCCAGCCGCGGCCGTCCCAATTGCTTGAACGGTTCGGCACTGTGCCAGTCGGGCTGGGAAATGATACCGACACGATAGCCCCGGCTTTCCAATACGCGGCCGATGAGGGCTGCGGCAAAACCGGGGTGATCGACATAAGCATCGCCATTGATGTAGACAAAATCGAGTTGGTCCCAGCCGCGGCGTTCCATGTCTTCCCGGCTGGTTACTAAAAATTTCTCGCGCATATTGCTCCTTATTTAAATTAAAATCCAAATGATGAGCAGCAGGAAAATGATGATACCGGCAATGATAGTGATTTCCGGCCATTTCCCCTGGCGCTGCTTCTTCTTTTTAGTACTATCTTTACGGATTTTCTTCTTTTTCACGGGCATAATAGTCCGCACTTCCGGCTGCGGGGTCCGCTCTTCGACGTTTTCCTTATATTCCCGGGCCAGGGCAACGCCGTCCAGTTCCAGGAAATTGCCATAGTTGCGGAGGAAACCTTTGACGAAGACGGCACCGGGGATGGCATCGTATTCGTCTTTTTCCAGGGCTTCCAGGTATTCCCGCTTTATATTGAGGGCATAAGACACATCCTGCAGCGTCAGCCCCTGTTGTTCTCTTGCCAGTCGCAATACTTCGCCAATCGAAGATTCATTCACGGTTATTCCTCTCCCTACTCTCTATAATCGTATCTTTTATTATATAACAGATACGGCAAAGGGTACAGGGGGTCAGCTCAAATACTTCTGCTGGACCTCATCGGCCGTCATGAGGATTTCCCGCGGCTTGCTGCCGTTATTGGGGCCGACGATGTGCATGGCTTCCATCATGTCGATCATGCGGGCTGCCCGCGTATAGCCGACGCGGAAGCGGCGCTGGAGCATGGACGTCGATGCCTGCCCCGTTTCCAGGACCATGTCGATGGCCTGGCGCATGAGGTTGTCTTCAAAGAAATCGACGCTGTCTTCGGGATTTTCCGACTGGGCCTTCTGGACGGCTTCATCATACTGAGGACCGCCCTGGACTTTGATAAATTCTACCATCTCATCGATTTCCGAATCAGAAATGAAGGCCCCTTGGACGCGGAGCGGCTTGGATGCGCCGAGGGGATAGAAGAGCATGTCACCCTTGCCGATCAGTTTTTCGGCACCGGCCATGTCGAGGATGGTCCGCGAATCGACCTGGCTGGAAACGGCAAAGGCGATACGGCTGGGGACATTGGCCTTGATGAGGCCGGTCAGGACATCGACAGACGGCCGCTGTGTAGCCAGGACGAGGTGCATCCCGCAGGCCCGCGCTTTCTGACCCAGGCGAATGATCGACTTTTCGACGTCGTCCGATGCCGTCATCATGAGGTCTGCCAATTCGTCGATGATGATGACGATGAAAGGCATGGCATCTTCCGGATGGAGTTCATTATACCGGGAAATATCCCGCGTATGAGTGATGGCGAAGCGCTTGTAGCGGTCGTCCATTTCCCGGACAGCCCAGCGCAGGACGCTGGCGGCTTTCTTCGGATCCGTGACGACTGGCGTCAGCAGGTGAGGAATACCGTTGTAATTCGATAATTCGACGACCTTCGGATCGATGAGGATGAGCTTGACGTCTTCCGGCCGCTGTTTAAAGAGGATGCTGGCGATGAAGGTGTTGATGCAGACACTCTTGCCGGAACCGGTCGAGCCGGCTACCAGGAGGTGAGGCATCTTGGTCAGGTCGGCGACGATGGGATTGCCGGCAATATCCTTGCCCAGGCAGACCGGGACGCCGCCAGCGGCCTTGCGGAACGTATCCGTGTCGATGACGTCGCGCAGATTGACGCCGGTCAGCTTCTTGTTCGGCACTTCGATGCCGACGGCAGCTTTGCCGGGAATCGGCGCTTCGATGCGGATATCCGTCGCAGCCAGTTTCAAGGCCAGGTCGTCGGCGAGATGGACGATTTTGCTGACCTTGACGCCAGCCGCCGGTTCCAGTTCATAGCGCGTAATGGACGGCCCCTGGCTGGCATTGAGTATCTTGGCGTCGATATTGAAGCTCTGCAGCGTTTCCTGGAGGATGCGGGCATTTTCCCGGACTTCATCGCTCAGGCCGACGGCGTGCTGCGGACCCGGTTTCAACATGCTCACCGGCGGCAGATGGTACGTCTTTTCACCGGCGGCTTTAGGAACGGCACTGCTCCCTTCTTCGCTCGTATCGACGGCGACGCTGCTCTTTTCGACTTCGATGGGTTTGAGGTCGTCCATGTCATGACGAAGGACATCCGTTTCCTGCGCCAGCGGCATTTTTACTGGGGCGGCAGGCTGGACATCGTGGGCCGTCGGTTCCGTATCGCCGACGATGGTTTCATGGATCTGGCTGAGCGTTTGCGGTTCCGGTGAAGATTCTGCTTCTTCAAAACCGTCGCTGGCCCAGTCATACGGGACGTCTTCTTCGATGGGGCTGGCGTCGAAACGGACTTCTTCCACGCCGTTGCCCAGGTCGCGGGCGTCGGATATGGTCGTCGCTGCGGGATGGTCCGAGTTCTCAGGATGATTGTCGATTACGGGATTCCCACAAGCGGGACGCCCTAACGGGTCGTCCCCTACAACCGCCTGCAAATCGAAGATGCGGCGGCGTTCGTGCCACTGTTTCAAGGACTGGGATGCGTCCTGCAGGCCTTCGACGGCCTTGCCCGATACTTTGGCCGCTTCCTGTCCGGCCTTATCGGCTACGACAGCCACAGGCTTAGAAATAGACCAATTCTTCCAGACCAGGAAGGTGACGATGCAGGCGCCGGTAATAGCCATGACAGCCCCAAAAAATCCGAGAAACCGGCGCAGGACCGAGGCCATGACAGCCCCGACGACACCGCCGCCGACGGACAGACTATGCGGCAGAAATTCCGTCCCCTCCGGAATGACCAATAAATGGACCAATCCCAGGAGGAGGACATAGATCCAAGTCCCGACGGCCCAGGATTTCGTAACCGGGCAGGCCTTGCGGATGACGATATACTTCAGTCCCAGGACGATGAGGGACAAACTGACGACAATCCGGCCCAGGCCGAAAATATACGCTAAGATATCATCGACGCTGTGGCCGATGCGGCCTGTATCGACGCCGATGAAACCGACCGTCGCAAAAAGGCCTACGAGAATACAACAGATACCAATGATTTCATATTTCAAAAGCGGCGATGTCCCTGCCTTCCTGGCAGTCTTCGCCTTCTGACGCGTACCAGCAGTCCGCTTGGAACGGCTGGTTTTACGAGTCTTTCCTTTCGCCAAAACATTTCACCTTCTACTAATAGATTACTTGCCGCCGCGGCGTTTGTGCCAGGCAGCCGTCATAGATTGTTCCTGCCCGTAAGGCCGTTCCTTGTAATACGACGCCTCTTTCAAGGCATCCGGCAGATACTGCTGGGCCACCCATCCCCCATCGAAATCATGGGGATACCGATAGGTCAGGCCATGGCCCAGAGCGGCTGCGCCGCTGTAATGGCTGTCGCGCAGATAATCGGGCACATCACCGCAGTCTTTGTGGCGGACATCGGCCAGAGCCGCATCGATGGCCAGATAGGCACTATTGCTCTTCGGCGCACAGGCCACGTAAATGACGGCTTCTGACAAGATGATGCGTCCCTCCGGCCAGCCGACGAACTGGACGGCCTGGGCAGCGGCATTGGCAATGACCAGGGCCTGGGGATCGGCCAGTCCGACGTCTTCGGCTGCACAGATGACCAGGCGGCGGGCAATGAAGGACGGCTGTTCGCCGGCTTCGATCATACGGGCCAGGTAGTGCAGGGCCGCATCGGGGTCGGAGCCGCGCATGCTTTTGATGAAAGCCGACACCGTATCGTAATGGGCATCGCCTTTTTTATCATACGTATAGACTTTATGACCGGCTACCTTTTCAATAGCGTCGTGCGTGATATGGCCGCCAGCCGGTACGACCAGGCAGACCTGTTCCAGCAGGTTCAGGCCGACGCGGGCATCGCGGTCAGCCAGACGGGCCAAAGTCCCCAGCATCTCATCGCTGGCGGAAATCCCCAGCGAACCCAGGCCTTTCTCCCTGTCCGTCAGGGCCCGCCGCAGGACGGCTGTGACGGCCTGTTCCGACAGGGGTTTCAATTGGATGACGCGCAGGCGCGACAATAAGGGGCGGTTGACTTCGAAATAAGGATTTTCCGTCGTCGCCCCGATGAGGATGACCGTCCCGTCTTCGACATACGGCAACAGGACGTCTTGCTGACTTTTATTGAAGCGGTGTATTTCATCGATGAAGAGGATCGTCCGCTTTTGATATAGATGGATGGCATCCTGCGCAGCGGCAATGACCTTGCGAAGTTCTGCCGTGCCTGCCGTGACTGCGTTGAGGGTTACGAAACGGCTGTCCGTTTCATTGGCAATGACATGGGCCAGTGTCGTCTTGCCGACACCGGAAGGACCGTAAAACAACAGGGACGGAATGGTGTCCTTTTCGATGAGGGTCCGCAAAAAACTACCGGGCCCGATGAGGTCGTCCTGGCCATAGATGTCATCCAGAGATTCCGGCCGCATGCGGACGGCCAGCGGTGCATAGCCCTGGCCGCTCCGTTCATCAGCCATAGAAAATAAATCGTCTCCGCTCATTTGTTTGCTCTCCAGACTAAATAGAACGCCGCTAAGTCTCCTCAGCGGCGGACAAGTAACTAAATTCTCAAATAAGAAAAGAGCCCCACCATGCCGTTTATAAACCGAGTTTTGAGCCTGCCTAAGCAGGTGGGTGTTCTCCTATAAAGGTCGACAGTCCAGTGAAGGCATTGCCTAACGATATAGAGCCCGAACTCCCAATGTAAAAAGTGTTGGTTCAAAACATCGAGACCATTTACGTACACAGTAGGGTTTCTTCTTGCATCTAGTATAATAAAATATAGAAGAAAAATCAAGCCTTGACAAATGAAAAAAGGGCGCTGTCCCATGAAGACAGCGCCCTTTAAGGGGTTAGCGGTTAGCGGTTAGCGGTTAGTAGGGGCGCCACGTGGGGCACCCGTTTCCGTATATGTGAGAATCCCGCAAAGACGCGGCGGGCCGCCCTTTGGGACGGCCCCTACGAGCCACGAACCACGAGCCACGAGCCACGATTATTTTACGACTTTCTTGACGGCGGCTACGACGTTTTCAGTCGTGAAGCCGAATTTCTTGAACAGTGTGCCTGCCGGAGCGGATGCACCAAAGGATTTCATGGAAACCGTCGTGCCGTCGAGGCCGACGTATTTGCCCCAGCCGAAGTCCGAAGCGGCTTCGACAGCGACGCGGGCGCGGACGGCTTTCGGGAGGACCTGTTCTTTATAGGCTTCGTCCTGCTGTTCAAAGAGTTCCAGGCAGGGCATGCTGACGACACGGACGTCGACACCTTCTTTAGCCAGTTCGTCTTTGGCGTTGACGGCCAGTTCGACTTCCGAACCACTGGCCATGATGATGGCATCGGGAACGGCTTTCTTGGCATCGGCGATGACGTAAGCCCCTTTCAAGGCTTCTTTGCTGCTGCCGGCGAGCTGCGGCAGGTTCTGACGAGTCAGGACGAGGGCCGTCGGCGTCTTCTGGCTGGTAGCAGCCAGGTACCAGCCGGCAGCCGTTTCCGTAGCGTCAGCCGGACGGAAGACGTTGACATTGGGAAGGGAGCGGAGCATGGCCAGCTGTTCGATCGGTTCATGTGTCGGACCGTCTTCGCCGACGCCGATGCTGTCGTGCGTGAGGACGTAGGTCGTCGGCAGGCTCATGAGGGCAGCCAGGCGGATCATGGGTTTCATATAATCGCTGAAGACGAAGAACGTACCGGCATACGGACGGACGCCACCGTGGAGGGCCAGGCCGTTGGTGATGGCACCCATGGCCAGTTCGCGGACGCCGAAGTGGACGTTGCGGCCGCTGTAATCGGCTTTGCTGAAGAAGCCTTCGTCTTTCATTTCCGTCTTGTTCGACGGAGCCAGGTCGGCACTGCCGCCGAAGAGCTGGGGCATGATGTCCTTCAGACGATTGATCATCGTGCCGGACAAGCTGCGCGTAGCCTGCGGCTTATCTTCATAAGCCCAGAAAGCTTCATTATTCAAGAGAGCCTTGGCATCGACATCGCTGTGGAAGGCATCCCATTTGGCCTTCATTTCCGGGAATTTAGCAGCGTAGTCGGCAAAGAGTTTCTGCCAGTCCGCTTCGGCTGCGCCGGCTTTCTGGCTCAATTCAGCATAATGCGCATAGACTTCGTCGGGAATGTAGAACGTTTCCTGCGGTTTCGGCCAGCCCAGGTTTTCTTTCATGGCGACGATGTTTTCTTCACCCAACGGCGAGCCATGAGCGGCAGCCGAACCCTGTTTAGCCGGGCAGCCATAGCCGATCTGGGTCTTGATGGTGATGAACGACGGATGTTCTTTATCGGCTTTTGCTTCTTCGATAGCTTTGCCGATGGCGTCGAGATCCGTGCCGTCTTCGACGGTGATCGTCTGGAAGCCGAAAGCAGCCATGCGGGCCTGGACATTTTCGGTAAAGGCGATGTCCGTGTTGCCTTCGATGGAAATGTTGTTGCTATCGTAGAGGACGATGAGTTTGGACAGGCCTAACGTCCCGGCCAAAGAGAAAGCTTCCGAAGAAATACCTTCCATCAAGCAGCCGTCGCCGCAGAGGGCGAAGGTGTAGTGGTCGACGACGGGATAGCCCGGTTTATTGAAAACAGCTGCCAAGTGAGCTTCTGCCATAGCCATGCCGACAGCCATGCCCAAGCCGGCACCAAGGGGGCCTGTCGTCGCTTCGACGCCCGTCGTGTGGCCGTATTCCGGATGCCCCGGAGTCAAGGAGCCGTCTTGACGGAACTGTTTAATATCGTCCATGGTCAGGCCGTAGCCGTAGAAATGGAGCAGCGAATACAGCAGCATCGAGCCGTGGCCCGCCGACAGGATGAAGCGGTCGCGGTTCGCCCATTTCGGGTCCTTTGCGTTGTGGTTCATGTGGTTTGCCCAGAGTTCGTATGCAATGGGAGCTGCGCCGAGGGGCAGGCCGGGATGGCCGGAATTTGCCTTCTGGATGGCGTCAGCTGACAATACACGAATGGCATTTACACAAGTCGTATCAATGGTGCTCATTAGTCAAATCGCTCCTTTTTATGTAATCGAAGATAAATAGACATTCACCTTATTATGTAAAAAAAGGACCCCTTCTGTCAATGGCAAAAGGGGATTTTGAGAGAATTTTATATATGCTATAATAAAGCAGTTTATGAATTTTTCGAGAAAGGATAGACTCATGACGAAAAAATACTTTTTCTTCGATATCGACGGGACCCTGGGGCTGGGGATTTCCAGCATCATCCCGGCCGATACGCTGTACTGCCTGCGCCGCCTCGTCCAGGAAGGCCATTTCATCGCCATCGCGTCGGGCCGCCTGCAGCACGACACGCAGACCTTTGCCGACCGCTATGGCATACCGGCCGTCGTCGCCGACGGCGGCAACAGCCTGTCCCTGGACGGCAAAGTCCTGGAAATGACCGGCCTGCCCCTGGAGAACTGTAAAGCCCTCCTGCGCGACCTGACGGCCCGCCACTACCCTTGGGCCGTCGTCACCGATAATACCATCAACCGTTATACGCCTTATGTCGATTTCCCTCACGACGACCCGAGGAACTACATGGAAACCGTCGTCCGCCCAGTCGACATCGAGAGCCTGACGGCCGTCTATAAAATCATGTACGCCCGGCCGCAGCGGCCCGAAGATGAAGTGCCTGCCTACGGATTGCCCCACTTGGAATACATCGACCACACGTACCTCATCGAACCGACGGACAAGAGCCGCGGTATCCTGCGCATGCTGGATCTCGTCGGCGGCAGGCCGGAAGACGCCGTCGTCTTTGGCGACGGCCTGAACGACATTTCCATGTTCCGTAAGCCCTTCTTCTCCATCGCCATGGGCAATGGCCGGGATGAATTGAAAGCCCGCGCCGACTACGTCACCGGCGACAACGACAAGGGCGGCATCCTGCAGGCCTGCAAACACTTCGGCTGGCTGGGGTGACAGGGGCTGACAGGGGCTAAAAGCCCCTGTCGTTCATCGTTTGCCGTTCATCGTTCATCGAAAATTCACCCAAATGCAGGAATAAGAATCTGCACAGGATTCTATAGAACCCCTCCGGCCCTTTAGGCCACCTCCCCTGCGAAGGGGAGCTGTCAGCAAAACCTCAACGCGCATCGCCTCCCCCTGCTCCTTTCAAGAGGGCGTCGCGGAGGCGTTTTTCAATCTGGACGAGTTCCTGTTCGGCGGCCTGGCGTTTCTGGCGGCCTTCCTGCTGGATGCGCAGGGTATCTTCGATGGTGCTGATCAGATCGTCGTTGACCTGTTTCACCGTTTCGATATCGACGATGCTCCGTTCATTTTCGACGGCTACGTCATGGGAATTCTGCTTGAGCATGGCAGCGTTGCGCTTTAAAAGCTCGTTCGTCGTTTCCGAGACGGCCTGCTGCATTTCCAGGGCTTCTTTCTGGCGGCCTAAGCCTAAGGCCAGGACCATCTGGTTCTTCCAGAGGGGGATCGTATTGTAGACGGCACTCTGGATGCGGTCGACGAGGATCTTGTCGTTGTTCTGGATGATGCGGATCTGCGGCGCCGTCTGGATGGCAATGGTCTTGCTGATTTTCAGGTCGTGGACCTTCTTTTCGAAACGGTTGACGGAATTCTTGAAGTCCTGCACGACCTGGACGGCCATGGGATTGTCCGACGTCTGGGCCTGGACTTCCAGTTTCGGGATGGTCGTCGTCTTCAGTTCCTGAATTTTTTCTTCGCCGGCCTGGATATAGAGCTGGAGTTCCTTGAAATACTGCAGGTTCTGGTCATAAAGGCCGTCGAACATGGCAATATCCGTCATCAGTTCATTCTTCTGGCTTTCCAGTCCCCCCTGGATGCGGTCGATTTGGGCCGCCAGGGTCGTATAGGACTTGGTCAGGGCTTCACCTTTCTTAAAGAGCGAGCCGACGACAGGCAGGCTGGCGAAAAAGCCTTTATTGTCATCGTTTTCGTCTTCAAAGACTTTGACCTTCTTCACTAGTTCGTTGAGCAAGTCGCCGGCAGCCGTCTTGTCGCTGCTCTTGACGCGGGAAAGGACGCTGTCCGAAAAGGTAGCGATGTTCTTCTGCGCCGCATTACCGTACTGGACGATGGCATTGGAATCGACGAGGTCCAGATTATCCTTGATGGCATCGACTTTCTTCCGGTCTTCCGGCGTCAGCGTCTCCACTTTGGCGTTGATCTGCGCTACTTCATGCTTCGTATCGACGGCAGGTACGGACGAGGCCGGCGCTGCCTCATCTGCCTGTTTCCGTTCCAAAAGGTCATTCAAATTGATATCGGCCATGATTATCTCCTACTTTCTTTTCTCACTCAAGAATTTATCGGCCAAGTCGATGAGCGTGCCGACGACATTGTCGCTGCTCTTCGGGATGGCTTTCGTTTCCGGCTTTTCCGTTTCAATGCCGTCAGCGGCCATGTTCTGCTTCATGACCTTCATTTCTGCATCGAGGTCCAGGAGCTGGGCATTGAGGACTTTGGAAAACTGGTCTTCATAGGCTTCATCGAAGCTTTCCAGGAGCTGACAGATTTCGTCCTTCGCCTGCTTTACTTCCTGTGCTTCCAGGCCCGTCTTTTCCAGTTCCTTGTACTTGCGCATGAGGAGCAGGGCCCGGTCCTGATAATAGTCGATGAAACGGCGTGCCAGGGTAATCCGTTCCGGATGTTCTTCCAAATAAGCCAGGAAATGGCGGGCAATGCCCTGCATCTTCTGCAGCTGCGAGCGCAGCCTGCCGTCCTTTAAGGACTTCATTTCTCCTTCGAGGGCATTGAAATCGTCGACGGCCTTCGAAAAAAGCTCTTCATTCAGCTCATCGACTTCCTTATTGCCGCTGTCGAACTTCGGTGCCGGCGCAAACTTCTTCTTCCTGCGGCGGCGCGCCCAAAAGAGCAGCAAAATCCCGATGACGACACTGAAAGTCCCGGAAAACCGCCCTGTCACGAACCAGTTGTAACCAGGCACAGCAAAACAGATAAGGGCGATAAGATATAAAACAAACTGCACAGCAATCACCTCTGTAGTAATGGAATCTCTATATTACTTATCATAGCATAGCTGGCGCAAAAGGGCTAGGGCCTAGCCCTTCGTGGTTCGTTTGCCGTGGGTCGTGGATCGAAACGGCTCAGCCGCAAATCGCGAACCACTAACCACGAGTCACGAATCACGAAAAAGAAGCAGCTCAACGAGCTGCTTCTTTTCCTTTCTCTTTCTGTTTTTCTTTATACCGCTTTGTCCATTTCCAGCGGTTGTGCAGCCAGAACCAGTCTTCCGGATATTTGCGGATATGGGCTTCCAGGCGGTCGTTCAATTCCTGTGTCGTTTCGTACATGATGCGGTCCTTCTCTTCCTTGGAGAGCTTGTGGTCCGCCGTGTACGGCTTGATAGGCGGCAGGACTTCGACGACGTGGTGGTACGGCCGGTCTTCATGGATGAAAGTCGACACGATGGGGTAGTTGGCCAGGCCGGCCATCTTGGCCGGTCCGTCCGCCGTCAGCGTGTCCATGCCGAAGAGCTTGACCATGATGCCGGCATAGCCCGGGTCCTGGTCCATGAGCAGGCCGATGTAGTGGCCTTCCCGAAGGAAGCGGACCATGTCGCGGATGCCCGTCTTATAGGTGACGTGCTGCTTCATCATGGCCCGGTACTCGTTGATGAAGGCATCGGCACTCTTGCTGTTCTGTTCCTGAGCGACGGAAATGAGGGGATAGCCGTTCATGGCCAGGACGGCCCCCAAGAGTTCCCAGTTGCCGGCATGGGAGGCCATGAAGATAGCCCCTTCGCCGCTGGCTTTGAGCTCGTCCAGGTATTCCTTGCCGTGCCAGGTAATCTTTTCGTCGAGGAGCTCCTTCGTATAGCGAGGATACGACAGGACTTCGACGATCATCGGACCAAAGCGGACCGTACTGGCCCTGGCAATGGCCATGGCCTTATCCGGGTCCTCTGTCAGGCCACAGTCCAGGATCTGCTGCTGGGCCAGCACTTTTCGCTTCTTCGGGACGAAAGTCCAGAAAAAGGCACCTAAAAAGGTGCCCAGGGCCCGGCGACAGCCTTCGGGAATGTGGCAGATGATCCAGCTCAGACATTTCATAAAGGTGTACATAGGCAAATCCCCTTACTGTTGTTCTAATTTCTTTTCCAGTTCGGCGATTTTTTTCTGCAAGGCCTTGACGGTCTTGGCCATTTCCGGCAGGTGCTTCAAATAGACCTGGGTACGGCTCCATTCCATATGGGGACGGGCCGGGAAGCCCGCATAGACCTGATTGCCCTTGATATTGCCGGTAATCCCGGTTTTCCCGGCAAAGACGGCATTGTCGCCGATGGTGATGTGGCCGGTGCAGCCGGTCTGGCCGGCAAAGATGACGTGGTTACCCGCTTTGGTGCTGCCGGCAATACCTGTCTGGGCGATGAGGAAGCAGTCTTCGCCGATTTCGACGTTATGGCCGAGATGGACGAGGTTGTCGATTTTCGTCCCCCGCCCGACTTTTGTCGAACCCAGCGTGGCATTATCCAAGCACGTGCAGGCCCCGATTTCGACGTCGTCGCCGATGGTGACATTGCCGATCTGGGGGATGCGGGTATGCTTGCCCTTTTCCGTGGCAAAGCCGAAGCCTTCACCGCCGATGACGGCATGAGCCCGGATGACGGCCCGCTTGCCGAGAACGCAGTTTTCGTGAATGACGGCGCCAGGATAGATGACCGAGCCTTCGCCGATCTTGACGTTATCCCCTAAGAAGACATAGGGATAAATCGTCGAACCCTTGCCGATTTCGACGTTCTTGCCGATGACGGCATAGGGCATGATGGCCACGTCTTCGCCAACGGCAGCACTGCTATCGACGATGGCCGTCGGATGGATGCCCGGCGTAATCGACTGGCGGGGATGAAACAGCACGAGGAGCTGGGAAAAAGCCAGGCGGGGATTTTCTACGATGACGAGCGTATTATCTCCGGCAGGAACTTCTTTTTCGACAATGACGGCGCCGGCGTGGACCTGCGGCAAATATTCCGTATACGGATCGACGGCAAAGGTAATGTCCTGCTGGCCAGCTTCGGCCAGGCCCTTCACGTCTTCAATGACGGCGTCACCCTTGCCGATGACCGTACCGCCTAACAATACTGCTAATTCCTGTACTGTTTTCTTCACGATATACAACCCCTTTTTTTACTGCAATTTGGCAATTAAATCGTCGGTGACGTCGATGCCGCCAGACGGAACGGCTTCTTTGACGACGATGATGCCGACATTTTTATCCTTGGCGATGTCGCCTAACTTGCTCTGGATGTCCGACATGAACTGACGCTGCATGCTGGCGCCGAAAATATTGAGTTCCTGCTGGGCCTGCTGCTGTTTCTTCTGGAAATCTTCAGCCGACATGTTCTGTTTGGCATCTTGTAATTCTTTTTCGATGGATTTCTGTTTGTCCTCGGTTTTCTGTTTATACTGCTGGACCAGGGGCGCTTCTTTCTGTACGCGCGACATATCGACGACGCCTACATTATCCTTGCCGCCACAGCCGGCGAGCATGCCCGTCAGGGCCAGCATTGCTGCGACGATTCCTAAGCGCTTCCAAACTTTTTTCATTGCTAAAAGCCTCCTGTTATGCCAACTTGGCAATAATATCATCTGTGACATCCGTAGCCGTACCGATGCCTTCGTAGTTGGCGAAGATCATATCGTAGCCCTGTTCCTGGGCGACATCGGCGGCTTTATCGCGGATATCTGCCATGATGGCGTCTTTCACATCTTTCATTTCTTTTTCTTTCGCATCGAGCTTGTCTTTCCATTCCTTGTTCCACACAGCCGGTTCCGGCCGGTCCTGCAAGACGCCCAGCTGCTGCTGGAAGACCTGCTGGCTGTCGGCCTTGCGCCCTTCCAGGTCTTTCTTGACCTGCTGGGCATAGTCGTCGAGTTCCTTCTTGGCCTGAGCCTTGGCCGGGGCCATGAGGGCGGCAATTTCATCGGCAGTCCGCGTCGTCACCTGGACGTCGGCCTGGCTGCCTTTGAGCAGGGCCTGGAGCTGTTCTTCTGTCGCTGCCCGCTCTTCTTTGGACAGGGACAGGGTCTTCAGTTTCAACTGGAGATTGACGATCTTCAAGGTATCGGCCTGGGAAATGACAGGCGTCGTCGTCTTCTTTTCCTGGACGAGCGAATCGTACCGCTGCTTCAGGCGATTGTTGAGCTCATTCTGTTTGAGGGCGACTTTGGCCTGTAATTCCTGGTCGAGGGCGGCAGAACCGGCGGCATCGGCTGCGGCGAAGTTCTGGACTGACCTCCCTTCGGCGGCTGCCTTCTGGGAATAGTTCCACTGTTCAAACTGATATTGGGCAACCATAGCATTGTACTCCAATTCTAAATGGTGATACTCGCTATAGCGCGGATGGCTCATGACGACGTGTTCCAGGTCTGCATAGGCATAGACCGGCGTCGCTGCTGTCGAAGGGGCCGGATGGCTGCGATGGCTGAAGAACCACCCGCCTGCCACAAGACAGGCCATGAGGACCGCGGCACCGGCTGCCGCATATATCCGTTTCATAAAGACTCCTTACTGGTTGCTGCTGGAGCTGTCCGAACTGCTGGAATTGCTGGAGCTGCTGTCGGAGCTGCTGGAGCTGGAATTTTTGTTCAGTTCTTTGGCTACCTGATCGGTAATATCCGTACCGCCATAGAGGACGACGCTCTTATCGACGACGAGGCTCAGGCCTTTGGTCTTGGCGACATCGCTGACGGCATTGTCGACTTTATCTTTGATGCCTTTGAAAATTTCCTGGCGTTTCGTGGCCAGTTCCCCCTGCATTTTCTGGAAGAGCTGCTGTTTCTGCTGGTCATCCATGCCGGCCGACTGCTGTTCGAACTGTTTCTGCATGTCTTCGCCAGCCTGCTGGAGCTGTTTCTGTGCCGCAACGGCATCCTGATTATCCGGCGTAATGATCTTGCTCGTATCGACGACGCCGATATTGCTCGACGGAGCCGCATTGACAGGGTTGCCCGTCTGCATGATAGCCAGGCCGGCGACACTGAAGACGAAGATAGCTGCGATGACAGCCGAAAAAATCTTGATATTGCGTTTCTTACCCATTTCAGACATCATAATAAAACTTCTCCTTTGTATTACAAATAACCGATAATCCGGAGCCAAGCATCATGGTCGGACACGATATATTCCAAACCGACATAATCATCGACGCGATAGTGAAGGCCCACTTCGGAATCGTCATGGGTCAGGTCACGGTCATAGCGCAAGGTCCAGCGCCCTCCCAAGGGCTGGCGCAGCCACAGGTGCTGGCTGTCGTCGAGGCTTTCGAACTGGTATCCCGCCTGGGTCCCGCTGCGGAAGCGGTAAAAGTAGCCGGGCATGAAGTTCCAGTCCAAGGAAGACGGCATGAACTTGACGGCACCGTACACTTCGTGATGGCTGCCAATCTTACGGCCCACCTGGGCCATGAGGACCGTATCGTCGTCGCTGCTGTGGTCACGGCCGGCGTCGATATAGGCGCCGCCGCGGATGTCGTAAAAAGCCGTCTGTGACGTAAGGTCGATGGCCGTATCCTCACCGAGCGACAAGGACGGCGTCACGTGCAGTCCGTAGTTCTTGACGACCCACTGCCGCTGGACATCGCCCTGCAAGGCTTCGGCAATATCCCGTTCATGGCGCCGGACAAAAGCCACGGGCAGGCCATCCAGGCCGGCATAGGTCCGTTCCAGCTGGTTGCGGGCGCTGAGGAAGATGACCTTCGGTACATCGTCGCCCTTGATAGCCACGCGGACGTTGCGCACGACAGGCAGCTTGGGCAGCATGTAGACGGTGACGTCCGTTTCCGGACCGCCGTGGATGACGATGTGCGGATAAAATTCCGGCACCCTGTCTTCCAGTTCATTTTCCAGGACCGATTTGACGGCGCCGTTAGCCCAGTCCAGGGCATCGACAGGTAGGCCGATGAGCAGGCTTTCGGCCATGTCCCCGGCATGTTCCAGGTCTTTATCGACCAGTTCCTGCCCCATTTTCGGCAAGGCTCCGTAGTCGACGGCGAAGCGGATGTTGCGGATCGTATCGCCCCAAGGGCGGATGCGTACATCCAGCTCCGTCCGGCTGCCGGGATGGATGGAAATGGATTCCACCGTATAGCCTATGAGGACGCGATTGATGATATCGTTGACGGTTCGCTCGTATTCTTCATGACGACTGACAATGTCTCCGCTGTCGTGGTTGAGGAATACGTGGTTCCCTACAGTTTGGATGCTGGCAGCAATGCGTTTTTCGACTAATGGCGGAATCGCCTCCTCTACGGAGGCGACATGGACCGTCACTTGTTCTACTGATGCTGCTATAGCACTACTAAGACTAGCACAGACGGCAAAGACAGTCAATAAACAAGTGCGGATTTTCATCATCCACGACCTTTCATTGTCTTAGAACTTACCGCCAAAGCTGAAGTGGAACTTGCCGCCATCCTGGCCTACGGCATAATCCAGGCGGATCGGACCGATCGGCGTCGTAATGCGGAAGCCCAAGCCTCCGGAGTAGTGGAGTTTGTTGTTTTCATGGTACCAGGGGATATTTTCTACGCCGCCCCAGGCATTGCCCAGGTCGGTAAAGACGACGCCCTGGATCTTCTTGGCAATGGGATAGCGGTATTCGACAGTCGCTTCGTACATCTTGTTGCCGCGAAATTCGTCATCTTCATAGCCGCGCAGGTTGTCGGCGCCACCGAGGGTGAACAGGTCATTGTACGGCATATCGCCAGTTGCGATCCCTCCCATGAGGCGGACGGCGATGACATGAGCCCGGCCGACTTTATAGTACAGGCGGTTTTCGGCGATGAACTTGAAGTAGTCGAAGTCGCCGCCCATGCCGTGGCCAGCCCAGGTCCCCGTAAAGGACAGGCGCTTGCCTTTCGTCGGATCGTAGACGTTGTCGCGGTTATCGAAGACGTGAGACCAGGTCATGCTGTTCGTGCGGCCAAAGTTGTTGTCCAAATAATTTCGATATTTCGACGGTAAGGAAGGATCATTCTGCCATTCACGATAATTATAGCCGCTGTCATAGTCGGTATACTTCGTCCGCTTCGTTTCCAGCGTGACGTAATCGCTGACGTATTCGCTGCGGACGCGGCCATAAGTGATGTTGAAGCCATTGGTCCGGCGGTCGTATTCAGCGACGGAGTCGCCTTTTTCATTATAGTCGTCATATTCCGATTCGCGGTCGAAGATGCTGAAACCGATGGAGTCGCCGGCATCGTTGAGGTAGGGATGGGTATACGAGAAGATATAGTTCTTATTGGTATCCGTATTGCCGCCAAATTCCCAGCTGATATTGGCCTTGTCGCCCGTACCGCGCAGGTTCGTTTCAGCCAGGCCGAGGATACCGACGAGGCCGTCCGAATCGGAGTAGCCGGCACCGATGGTGACCGACCCGGTCTTCTGTTCGGTGACGTCGATTTCGACGATGACGTCTTTCGGATTGCGCTGGCCCGGCAGGAGGCGGACGTTGACGTCTTCAAAATAGCCCGTGTTATAGACGCGCTGGATACTGCGGCTGGCGGCGTTCTTGTTGAAGATATCGCCTTTCTTCATGCGCAGTTCGCGCATGATGACTTTATTCTTAGTCTTGGTATTGCCGCGAAGGTTGATATTTTCAATACGCGGTTCAGAAATCGCCAGATGCAGCGTCCCTTCATCGTCGAGGCGGACATCGGAGACGCGGCTCATCATATAACCGGCATTGGCAAAGGCCGAGTTGATATTGGCCACGTCATGGCTGACGACAGCCGTGTTGAGCGTCGTTCCCGGCGTCGTGGCGACGAGTTTCATCAAGTCCGCCGTGCTGATCGATTCGTTGCCGACGATGTCGATTTTCTTGACGACAGGATTCATCTGGACTGTATAGTTCAGGGCAACGCCTTCCGGTACGGTCGTAAAGGCCGGCTTGACCGTCGAGAACAGGCCCGTCGCCCCGATGACGTTGAGGTCGTGGCGGATGTAGTCCATGTTGATGGCATCGCCGACGCGCATAGCCAGCTGAGGCAGGAGTTTCTCTTCAATCTGGGCTTCCGGGACGGGACCGACGGTAACGGCCGTAGCTACCTTATCGACATAAGGTTTCAAATCGGCATCGCTGACGGCTTCACCATAAGGCAGGGATACATCCTGGCCGGGCTGGATGACCGCCATGGGATAGCCAGGGATGGATGTATCGAACTGCATATCGCTGGTACCGCTCATATAGCTGACTTTATCGCCGCTAATCTTCGGCGTCGTATCGACAGGAGCCGGATTGAGGATTTCATTTTCCTTGTGGACGGCTTCGGCTGTTTCCTGCTGAACCGCTTCCGGGCTCTTGCCGGCGGCAATGGCAGCCAGTTCTTCTGCCGTTTCATAACCGGTCAGGCCCGATTTAGCAGCCTTCATGGCGTCTTCTTTCGTCGCATCATCGGGAGAGGTCGTCACGGTATTGACGGCCGTTTTCTGATCGTCTACCGGAGCGGCTGCCGAGCCAGACGTAACAGTCTGGCTGCCGGACGACTCGTAACCGGTCGCCGCAGTCGTATCTTCAGCCCAAACAGGGCAGGTCATCATCGCACTGGTTACCATCAGGGCGAGGAGTTTCTTCTTCCGCATATTCATAAAAATCCTCCATTATCTATTTTGTCGTACTCGTACCGCGCAAAGTATGACGTGCTTCTTGTACCGTAGCTTGTACCTGGCGGTCCGATAAGACTGCCTTCGTTTCTGTCCGCACCGGAGCCGGCGCTGACTGCACTGGCGTCGCTGGTGCGGTGACAGCCGTCGCGGCGGGCTGTACCATAGGTTCGTCCCTATCCGGGGTGGCAGGGGCTGCTGGCTCCGCTGGCGGTACCGGTATGGCCGGGGCAGGAGGCGGTACCTCCTCGGCCGGGACTGGCTCTGCTGCAGGCGCGGCCTTAGCTGCCGAGCCCTGGCCAGCTGCCTTCCCGGCTGCCGGCGCAGGGGTGACAGTTCCCATGACAGGTGGCGATGCCCCCTGTCCATACAGATGGAATCCATACCAGCCGCCCAGGGCCAGGAAAAGAGCTGTAATGACGGCACCGGTCCGCAGCCAGCCTTTGCTGACGGGATGGTGTTTGCGCAGATTCTTCATTTCTGCTTCGGCCAGCATCAGATTGAGTTCGCCTTTGATATCGGACTCTTTATCAAACGAAGCTTCCGCCTTTTCCAGCCAGGACCGGACGGCCCGGACCCGATGAACCGTATCGCGCTGGGAATGTTTCATACAGCCCTCTCCTTTCTGCCTAAACGAATACCCTTATAAAGTCGGGAAGGGCTATATGATTTTATACCTGCAAAAGGGCGCAAAAACATGCCATAATCTATATTTTACAGCATTTTCCGATTCTTTTCACCTAAAAACGGGCCAATTTTAAGAAAATGTAAAATTTTTTTAGTGGCGGCTCTCATGGATGAACCGGCTGAGCATACCGCGGACGCGGCGGATCCCCCGTTTCTGCAGGCGATAGACATAAGGCAGGCTGATGTCCAGGCTCTTGGCCAGGTGCTTCTGTTCGACATCGTTCAGATATACGCCTTCGACGACAGCCTGCTCCTTTTCGGGCAGCCGTTTCAGGACATGGCCGACCTTTTCCAGCAGCAGCTGGCGGCTCGTCGCCTCTGCCGGGTCCTGTTCCTCGTCGCAGAGCGTATCCTGCAGGGTCACGCCTCGTTCATCAGGTTCGTCGAGGGATACGGCGCTGACGGCACCTTCGCGTTTCAAATAATCGAGGATGGCCCCGCGGATACGATGGACGGCAAATAAGGGAAAGGCCACGCCGCGGCGGTAGTCATAACGTTCTACGGCTTCCATGAGGCCCAGCGTCCCTTCCTGCAGGGCGTCGGACAAGATGTCGCGATGGATGTGCCAGCGCATGGTTTCCTTGAAGACCAGCGGCTGGTACTGTTCGATGAGGCGGCTCCGGGCCATCATATCCCCATTGTCCTTATATGCCTGCCACAAGGCCCGTTCTTCGTCGGGTTCGAGGAGGGTTATTTTTTGCAGTTCTTTCAGATAATCGTCTAACATGGCCTTTCACCACCTTTTCAGTTCATAAGATTCACACATATATTGGAGTGGGCGCCCCACGTGGGCGCCCCTACAGGGGCAACGTCGTATGACATATACTAAAATGAATATTTGTATACGCCGCCGATGAATTGGTTATCGTCCGATGTCCAGGCATTGACGCTGAAGTTCCGCCCCAAGTCGTACATGACACCGAAGCGGTCGTCGCCGTGGTTGAGGCCGAAGGCCGCTGTGACCATGAAGTCGTTGAACAGGTATTTCCCCATTTCAATGTTATAGTAGTTGCGGCTCATATCCGTATTGCGGTCATTCAAATCGAGTGAGCCATTGGTCACGGTGAGCATATCTAACGACAAGGCCCTTTCCAGACTCTGGGTAATGCCCAAGCTGTTCAGGGTCATGCGGATACCCGAGCCGATAAGGCTGTCTACATCTTCGGCATTGAGGGAACTCTGAGGCCGTTCATCGCCGTTGCGCAGGGTAATGAGCGATACGATCTGCGGTTTCGTCAGCGGCGGGTCAGACCGGAGCATGAGGTCCATGTTATCGGCCCGGCCGCGCAAAGTCAGCATGACGTTGTACTGGCCGACGCGGCTGAATCCTTCGGCATCGATATAGGGCAGGAACGAGTCATACCGCGAGAAATCGGCTTTGGCCTTGGTCACGCGGAAATTGGTATCCAAATAGTGAACCGTGCCCCTTGTCGCTTCAAAACGGCCCGATGGCTGCGGATGATTGAGGTTCCCCTTAAAGGTAACCGACCCGTTGACCATCAAGTCATACAAGGCCGGACTGTAAAGCCGAACTTTGTTACCCAAAGTCAGGGTAAAGTCCAGATCCAAATCGGGGCCGTCACTGCTGCTGGCCAGGGCCAGGGGGATGTCGACAGTCGTATTGTCAACCTGCATGAGGCCGCTGACTTTCGGCCGCCCGTCGCCCGGTTCGACACGGAGATACCCGGTCAGGGGCCCTTCGTAATAAGGGCAATCCAGGTAAAGGCCGGAAAGGTCAGCAGCCAGGGAATACGTATCCAGGCTGCGGCCGCTCCAGGAGGCCTGGCCGTCGAGGCTGACACGGCCGGGGTTCTTCTTCCCTTTTTTGTCCATAGTCCCGCTGCCGCTGAGGACGGCTGAATTTCCCTTAAAGGCCAAATCAGCATTGATGTCCGCCAGGGGATACTGGGTATCTTTGAAGCGGATCGTCCCATTTTTAATGGCAATATCGCCGTTGACCCGCGGTGCATCGAGGGTACCGCTGACTTTGATGCCGCCCTGGATGGGGCCGGAGGCTTCCGTGACATAGGGCGTCAGGAAGGTCAGGATATCGAGACCGGCGTTGTCGAGGCGGACGTCGAGGTCCATGGATTCACTTGTCTGGCCGCCTTTCAAGGCACTGACAGGAATGGTCCCGCTGGCGCTGACCTTATAGGGATCGCGGCTGCCGCTGGCCTGCTGGACCGTAATCATGCCGTTGCGGATGTTGAACAGGGCATAGGCGCCGCTAAAGGCAATGCCATTGGCCGTGCCGCTGCCTAATTGCGCCGATACGTCGGCCTGGAGGTCATCGCCGGTACCGCTCAGGTCGGCTGCAAAATCGATGGGCGCATCGACGACGAACCCGTTCTGGCCGAGAACATCGGTCAAGGCTTTGGCCGGGAACTGTTTGGCTGCGACGGACAATTTCACTGGGCCGTGCAGGGCATAGGTCCCTTGGGCCGCCAGGACGCTGTTGCCGATGTGCAAGGCCGCCTTGTTCAGATGGACAACACCGTTTTCCATCTGGACATCGATATCGGCCGGTTCGACAGGCTGGCCGCCGAACGAGCCGTCGCGGATATTCCCTTTCATGGAGACCGTCGGATTGTCACTGGTTCCGCTGATGTCGATCTGACCATTCAGCTTGCCTGCCACATCCTGTACGGGCAGGGCTGCCACCTTGAGAAGGCCGGCAATATCACCATTGACGACGGTCGCCCTGCCCCGCAGGAGAGACGACTGCGTGTTATACAGCAGATTGCCGTCATACACCCCGCCGAGCTGGGCGAAATGAAGGTCCGTCAGGCGCAACAGGTCGTCGTAATAGGCGAAATCGCCGTGGATATCGTTTAAGACCATGTGGTTGATGACCAGGTTCGCTGCCTTCAGGGAACCGGCCGCCGTCGGATTGTCCAGGCTGCCGCCGATATGGGCCTGAATGTCGAAGTAACCGCTGCGGGGCGTCTTATTCTGGGGAATCAGGCGGGCGATGTCGACATGTCTGCCGGTCAAATCGAGATCCAGCGTATCGCCGACAGAACCGGACAGGGCCAGGGACGCCGTATAGGAGGAAATATCCCCGTTGGATAAATAGACCGTACCATTATCCAGCCGGTAGTCGGCGCTGATATTCTTGTACAGATAGCCGGCATAGGAACCGCTGGACAGGCGGAAAGATCCGGAAGCCGTCGGATTATCCAAACTGCCGCTGAGGGTAATCGTGTTGTCAGCCCAGCCCGTCAGGGGCAGGTCTTCTTTGCCCACTGCCGGCAGGAGCTGTTCGATGCGCATATGCGACGTCGTCAGCACCGCCTGTACCGTGCGGGCATCGAGGTCGGCCTGACCGGTCAGGACATGGGTCCCGTCGCCGCGGCGCCAATAGAGGGCGGGAATTTCGATGCGGCTGCCCTGACCGCGAGCCGTACCATCCAGGCTGTCAAAGGGAACGCCTTTGATCTGGCCCTGGCTGGTACTGAAAGCCACATCCCATTGCGATCCGTCAACATGGCCGGAAAGGTCCGCTGTCCCCGATAAAGGAAGGGATACGAAAGGCGAAGCCATATCCAGGGGCAGGTCATGGCCGGTAAAGGTCAGATGCGGCGTCTGGCTGTCGACGTCATAGGAACCGCTGACGTCAACACTGCCCCCGCCTGCCTCAGCATGGCCACTGCGCAAGGTCACGATACGACCATCATAGGCCACGTCGCCGGCTGCCGTATCGACAGTCAGACCGTTATAGGACAGATCCGACGCCTTCACCTGGCCCGTCACCACGATAGAACCGTCCTGGCTGTTGCCGGCTGCATGGAGCGAGGCTGACAAGTTTCCCATGACAGCTGCGGGCACACCGGGCAGGGCCGATAAGTCCAGGCCCTGGACGTCAGCGTCAGCTTCGTAAGCCCCGCTCCGGACGTCATAGACGCCCTTCCCCGTCAGGGAGGCGCCATAAGCCTGGGCTGACAAGGAAGCGATGTCGACGCGGTCGTGGCTATACGCCAGGTCGGCCCGGACTTCATCGACAGTATAGCCGTCATAGGTCACGTCATGCAGGGACGCCGTACCGCGGGCGCTCACATCTTGTGGCGTTCCCCAGACCGTCCCTTGGAAACCAGCGGTTCCGCTGACGGCCGCCGGCAGGTAATCGGCAAAGGCCGTCACATCAGCACCGGGGACGTCGACATTCAAATTGAACACGGGCGTGTCACCGTTGGTCACGATGGTCCCGCCGACGCGGAAATCCTGGCCGTTGACGCGGCCTTCGACACCAGACAAGGTAATATCCTGGGTCGTCAAAGCGGCATGACCTTTCAGGCCATCCACATCGAGTCCCTGGACAGTGACATGGCCGTCGGTCACATCGGCCTGGCCGGACAGGAAAAAGCCGTTATGACTGTCGGCGACGCGCACCTTGACGTTCTCTACAGTCCCGCTGCGAATGACGACATCGGCCGACGCCGGGATGAACGACGAGGCGTAGGTCCCATTGACAGCATCGGCGCTGAGGGTGAAGTCATACTGGCGGTTCGAGGCATACGTACCGTGGGCCGTGACCTTCTGTCCATCGACGGTCATGGACGCATCGATAGCCATGGACGGATATCCGGCAAAGGAGACGCTGCCGTTGACGTTCTGCCCCATGACGGCCGTACTGTCCGGCAGCACAGCATCAATGGTTCCGTTGTGGACGTTGATGGCCCCGCGGAAGCCGGCATCGGTCTGGCGCTGGTCTTTCTTGATGAGCGAGGCCACGTTCCACGTACCGTCGTCTTCATTCTGCCACAGGTGCAGGACCGGATTGTCGACGTCAGCCGTATCCAGGGCCTGCAGGATTTCGCCCTGCTTCAAGGCATTCACGATTTTTCCGGGATTGACGTAGACCCGGACGGCATCCCCTTCGATGACGACCCGCCCTTGTGTATCTCTAATGACCGGCTTGGCCAGGACCAGCTGGCCTTTCAAGGATATATCCAGTGAAGAAAACGACAAGGTTCCGTTCAATTTACTGTTTGCAGTTGTCGTAATTGCCTGGCCCGCCATCTGGGTCAATGCCGGCTTTTCCATCCACAAGGCAATCCCTGCAGACAGAAAGAAGGCCGTGACCCCGCAGGCAGCCATCCATTTTTTCTTCATAATTAATCTCCGCATATAAAAAAGAGAGAATCGCACGTTACAATTCTCTCTTTATTCTACCTATGGAGTTGAAGAAAATCAAGGAATAGATGACAAATGGCAAGTAGTCCCAATGAAATTGTTAAAAACCTGCCACGCCTTCTTTAAAAATCATTTAACCGCGATAGGTCGTCGCCGTCAAGGACGGATGGATGACACCCGATTCGACATCGACGCCCATGACCTGTTCCAGTTTGGCAATGCCGACGTTGTAATCGTACAAGGCCTGGATATGGTTGACCTGGGCTTGGTTGAGGCTCAACTGGGCATCGAGGACGTCCAGGTTGATGCCGACACCGGCCTGGTAACGGATGTTCTGGATACGGTAATTTTCACGGGCCTGGTCGACGACGGTCTGCGTTTCTTCGACCTTCTGGGCCGCACTGCGGATATTGAGGTAGGCCTGCTTGACCTGGAGCTGGACCGATTCACGGGTCTTCTGTTCCGTTTCCCGGGCGACGAGGAGGTCCTGTTTGGCTTGAGCGACTTTGGCCTTGGTAGTACCACCATCGTAGAACTTATAAGTGAGATTAGCACCAACAGACCACTGACGTTTATTAGCATCAATGCCAGGAAAAGTGGTATCACCCCAATCATTACTACCTTTTACGGATACGGTCGGTTTATTGCCGGCATCAGCGATGTCGATATTATTTTCCGCTTTCTGAACAGCTAATGCAGCCTGAAGAACTTCCGGCCGATACTTCATGGCGTAGTCCATCGCTTCCTGAAGGGAAATATTATAGGTATCGAAAGGCAGCTGATGGTCGGCCAGGTTGAGCTTCGTTTCCAAGGGCAGGCCGAGGATATTGTTCAAGTTCGATTCAGAAATAGCCACAGCATTATCGGCGGTGAGAGCCGTCGTCTTGGCATTGGCCAGGGAGACGTCCGACGAGAGGACGTCCACTTTGGCCTTGGTGCCGACGTTGTACTGGGCCTGGACGTTATCCAAGTGGCCCTGGAGGTTGTCGACAGCTTCGTGGTAAACGCCCTGCAGTTCTTTATTGGCCAAAAGCTGATAATATCCTTCGATAGCACTGTATTTCGTAGCCTGTTCAGTTTTCAAAATAGTTTCTTGGGCATCTGTTTTTCCTATTTTAGCATTGTCAATTTGTCCCTCAACAAGACCTCCAGTATATACTGGTAATTCCACGGATAATCCATTACCAAATTTATTTTGAGTACTAGGAATAGCCGGTCCAGCAGTACGACTGGTACTAAATGTATAACCAACTTGTGGCATTTTTTTAGATTTAGCTTCATTAATAGCCGCTTCAGCCGATTTCAGCTGATATTGCGACATCTTGATGTCCCGGTTGTAATCGAGGGCCATCTGGACGGTCTTGGGCAGGTTGAGGTCGATAGTGCCATTGGTCGGTACGTGTCCGACGACGATGACCGGATCGATTTCCTGATTCTTTGTCCGCTTGTCAGCTGCCTTTTCAGCGCTCTTAGCGGCATCGTCAGCGATTTTCTGAGCCAGTTCTTCGCGCAGTTCCGGCGTAATGTCGACAGGGCGGACAGCATCGGCGGCTTTCTTAGCCTTGGCTTCGGCTCTGGCAGCCTTCCGCTGCTGGGCCTTTTCGGCCTTGATTTCCTGCTGTTCTGCCTTGGCCCGGGCCTGGATGCTTTCGGCCTGAGCTAAGTCGACAGGACGGACAGAGGCCGTCGTATCCGCAGCCGAAGCCGCGGCGACGGCGCTTATGGTCGTAATCATCATGGCGATGACCAATTTCTTGTACAGTTTTTTGTTCATCATGGGTACCCCCGTTTATTTCTATAATCTGCTAAAAAGCGTAACTAATACCATAATAATTGCCACCGTCACTGCGACTCATAGGCCGCGTGAACTGGCTGAAGAGATAGAGGTCCGGCGTCAGGCGGTACTGGGCTTTCAGGCGGAAGCGCCAGTCATCGGGATCGTATCCTTCCAGGGACAAGCGGAAAGGCCCGTCCTGGAAGAAGTCGAAGCCGGCACCGAGGTCGCCGTTGATCAGGCCGGCCCGCGTGTCGAACAGGCGGCCCCGGCGGCCATACTGCAGGTTGAGGTTCGTACCGTTGCCGATGTTCTCTGCCCCGACGAGGCCAAACGTATCGCCACGGTACACCTTAAAATTTACAGTGCCGCTGGTCTCATTCTTCGTCGTATTATATAGGAGCCCGGCCTCCCCCTGGACTTTGATGTCCGAAGTGCCGCCGAGGATTTTATTCACTTTCGTCGTAATCTGGGCCGTGTTATTCAGCGTCGTCTGAATATTGGCCTGGGTCTGCGGATCCGTCGTCATCTTTTCCATCGACTGGGCAATGGTCTGGAAACGGTCCGTGATCTGCTTCATGTTGGCCGCCGTCGCCCGGACATTGGCCGAAGCCGCGCCATCGCCATCGAGGTTCTGCATGGACGCGTTCATCTGAGCTGTCATGGCCGCCATATTGGCCGTAATCTGCTGGATATTGCCGGCATTGGCATCCATCATCTGACTGGTCTTGCCCGTAATGGCATCGATGTTCTGGATGGAACCGCGCATGGCAGCCTGTGTCTTTTCGTCGCCGATGATGGCATTGATGTTCTTCACCATGTCGTCGGCACTGCCCATGAGCTTGCCGGCACTGTCCATCATATCGTCCATGGTCTTGCCCTGGCTGCCGTCGATGTAATCGCCATCGGCGAGGAGGTGGTTCTTGTCATTGCCCGGCGTAATGGCTACGATTTTTTCACCGAGGAGGCCATCCGTCGTAATCGTCACTTTGGAATCACGCGGGATTTCCGTCCCCTTTTCCAGCTTCATAGCCACATCGACGCCGTCGCGGGACGGTTTCACGCTTTCGACTTTGCCGACGTGGACGCCGACATAGCGGACGGAATTGCCCTTTTGCAGGCCATTGGCATCTTTAAATTCCGTATGGATGACGAAGCCCGGCTTGCCGAAGATTTCAGCATGGGCCAGGGTCAGGACGACAAAGGTAAAGACGAGGACGCCGACGATGGTGACCAGGCCGACCTTCGCTTCTGCACTCCACTTCATAGGCTATCCCCTCTTTCTTCCGGAAGACGCCCGCCGTGGATAAAGCGCTGCACTTCCTCATCTTGTGTATGGGCAAAGGTCTTTTTATCGGCTATGAGCCGGAAGCGCCCATCTTGTAAATAAGCCAGGCGGTCAGCGACGTAAAAAGCCGAGTCCATATCATGGGTGACGATGACTGACGTCGCATGGATCTGCTTCTGCATACTGACGACCAGACGGTTGATATCCATACAGCGCAGCGGGTCCAGGCCGGCTGTTGGTTCGTCGTAAAGGATGACCTGCGGGTCCAGGGCGATGGCCCGAGCCAGGCTGACACGCTTCTTCATGCCGCCGGACAAGTCGTTGGGCATCATGTCTTCAATGCCTTCCAGGCCGACGAGGCGCAACTTTTCCTTGACGATGCGCTGAATCGTCGCTTCATCGTCTTTCGTATGCTGGCGCAGGCCAAAGGCGACGTTCTCGCCGACGGTCATGGAATCGAAGAGGGCCGAATACTGAAAGACCATGCCCATGTGGCGGCGCACGGCTGTCAGCTGTTCTTCATCGAAGGCGGTAATGTCTTCATCATGAAAGAAGACCTGCCCTTTCGTCGGCTTCTGCAGCCCGATGATCAGGCGCAGGATCGTACTCTTGCCCGAGCCGCTGGCACCGAGGATGGCCAGCGTTTCGCCCTGATGGATGTCTAAATTGATGTTGTCTAGTATGACCCGGTCGCCATAGGCGACGGTCACATCGCGAAGACGGATCATAGCGCTCCTCAATACAATAGAACCGATAAGATATAATTGCAGATAAAAATAAAAATAATCGACGTGACGACGGACTTCGTCGTCGCCTGGCCGACCCCTTCAGCACCGCTCTTGGCATGCATGCCTTCATTACAGGCGACGAGAGCGATGATGCCGCCAAAGAACATGGCCTTGATGAGACCGTAGACGACATCGCTGACTTCGGTAAAGAGCTCAATGGAATTGATATACGTGAAATGCGTGAGCCCGGCACCCAGCGTCGCTACGCCGTAGCCGCCGGCCGTACCGATGACATAGCCGTAAAAGGCCAGGATAGGCATCATGACGACACAGGCCACGAAGCGCGGTACGACGAGGTAGGCAATGGGATTGACGGCCATGCAGCGCAGGGCATCGATCTGTTCCGTAACCTTCATCGTCCCGATTTCTGCCGTCATGGCCGCACCGACGCGGCCGGCCATGACGACGCCCGTCAAAATCGGGCCGAGTTCACGGCCCATGGCGACCGACATGACGCCGCCCAGCGTCGACTGGGCGCCATAGCGCAGCAGGATATCGACGATCTGCAAGGTCATGACCATGCCGGCAAAGAGCAGGGTCAGACTGACGATAGGCAGGGAATTGACGCCGAGATGAGCCATCTGGGCGATGGTCAGGCGGCGCTGGATCTTGGGCAGCTGACGCAAGGTCTGGCCAAAGAGGATGGCAATGACGCCGACTTGTTCAAAGACATGGAGCGTAAACTGGCCGATGCCTTCCAGGATTTCCTGCATGAAAGACCGTCCTTTCTGTAAGTATGATACTACTTTACTATACCATATAAAAAATGGATGTAAAACATTTGGATTCAATTGTGCCTAAATTGTGAGAAACAAAAGAAGAAAACTCAAATTTAAATTTTAGTTTTCCATAGCTAAAATAATAGCATTTTATGCGAAAAATGGCAAGGGAAAAGGCGCTGTCATATGAAGACAGCGCCTTTTTTAGTGGATAGGGACGGGCCGCCGACTGCGGCCTGCGACCAGCGGGACGCCCTTTGGGCGTTCCCTACGAACAGCTAGTGGAACATATCCAGGTCGACCGTGCGGATGGGTTCGGCCGATTTTTTATCCTGGCCTTTGTCGGGTTTCTTGTCGTTTCCCTTGTCATCCTTCTTTCCCGTATCTTTATTGTCGTCGCCGTTCTTATCCGCTTTGACCAGTTCATCATCCTGGGACGTACCGTCTGTATCGTCACCGATGACGGCTTTCGCTTCGTTGATGTTGTGGTTCTTGGCTAAATAAGCATCGCGTTTTTCCGGCGTGACGACTTTGATGGTGATCTGGCCGTCGCCTTTGACGATGTACGGCGTCGGGATAGAAGATTTGGCATCATTGGGGTTGTCATCGCCCATGGCGTGTTTGCCCGGCTTGACGACATCCTTGGCCTGGGTTCCCGGTTCCTTGCCGCGGATCTTTTCTTTTCGCACTTTCGTGCCATTTTCATTGATCATGCTGACGCCCTGGCTGAGGATTTCGATGACCAGGTCATTATTGGCGTCTTCTTTTTCGATTTCCTTCTTCAGTTCCTTGAAATCCTTGTAGTGGCGCAGGCGCTGGACGATTTCATCGGTCAGGTTGTACCGCTGTTTTTCGATGAGATACGGCAGGGGGATGACACCGCCGCCGCGGACTTCCAGGGTCATATCGCCTAAGGGCTGGTTCTTGGGGACAGTGAAGCTCATGGTCTTCACTTCATCGACACCGCGGTAGGGATGGAGCTTGACCTTGAAGTAAACCGTATCGCCCGGGCTGACGACGACAGGTGCTGCCGACGCATCGACGATGGTCGCCGACTTGCGGGCCTGGGTGATGTCGACGGTCATATTGATGTCCAAAATCGGATAATCGATAAATTCGTTGTGCTTCAAGATATCGAGCACATTATAGAGTTCATCGATGCTCTTCTCGTTGATGTTATCTTCGGAATAATACATGTTGTGCCGGGTAATATCCTTATTGCGGCCATTGGAAGAGCGGATCGTATAGGACAAAGTCGCCGTGCCGCCGCCCGTGCGGTCAATGGTCTTGTTGACCGTATTGTATACCGTCGTGGCTGCCAGGACCGGCGTCAGCTCATTGTCTTCGATGATCTTGACGCGCTTGGTCATGGCCGTGTCCGTATCCGTATCCCGGGCCTTGATGACGACCGGGATGCCCGGTGCCAGATAGCCGTACTGGCCGCCGATACCGGCGCCGCGGTCCTGGGTGATCTTGCCGACTTCGGCTCCAATAGAACCGAGCTTGAAGGAACTGGACAGGTTGTTGACGACTGTGAAGATATAGGCGTTGTGCATGAAATAGTTGATGCTGCCCTTTTTCAGGAAGGGATGGCCGAAGGCGACGATGTGGTCGTTATCGACGTAGGTCACGGTCCCGATGGCCCCCATCTTCATATCGCCGTTGACGAAAGCCGCGGCGACACTGCTGCCCGGTTCCAGAGGAAGGGCCGTACTGTCGCTGCTGGCCGAGGCCGTATCGACGGGCATGAAGTTGTAATTCGGCAGTTTGCTCTGCATCCACGCCGTCGACAAGCTGTCGAAGCCCGACGTCATGAGGGGCGTCGCAATGGGGATGAGCGACGATTCGCGGGCATTGAAAGGCCGGATTTCTTCTTTCGTCGGCACATTCCAGAGCTTGAGCATGTCATTGATGGGCGTAATCATGCCGACACGGGAATTGGTAAAGGACCAGCCGTAAGCGACGGCACCGAGGAGTTTGCCATTGATATAGACCGGACTGCCGCTCATGCCCTGGGCAATGCCGCCCGTTTCTTCGATGAGGGGTCCGGAAAACTTGGCCAGGATCAAATCCCCTGACGGGCCGCTGTTCTTCATGACCCCTAAGATTTCGACAGGGAACGTATCGATGGTCGTGCCGTGGACGACGGTCTTGGCGTAGCCCGTCATGCCCGGCTGGACTTCACTGACATTCATGAATCCCTGCGCCTGCGCCGAAATGGCCAGGATACAGGAAAGGGCCGCGGTCAGACAGACCCGGCCCAACGTACGCCGCAAGGCGGAGAATTTCTGCATCAGGGTGTATCTCATTTCGTTTCCACCACGACGACAACGGCGCCTTGCTGCACTTGTGATCCCGGCTGAACGAGGACGGTCTTGACGACACCTTCCTTGTCAGAACGGGCAGCCGGCATCGGGCCGGCCAGGGAATTTACCGTAAGCAGGACATCTCCCTCTTTCACGGTTGCACCGACAGGAGCTACGCTGACGACGCTGCCGCTCAATACCGTCGTATACGATACATCAGCAGCTGCGGCTGGCATAGCCATCAGGCCTGCTAACCCGGCTAATACGGCGAGTTTGCGAAACTTTTTCATGACGGCTCCCTCCTTTTTCCGCTCCGTCCAGTGACGGAGCCCTTTATAAATCATCAAAACTATCTTTTAAGCGGTCCATTTCCCGTAAAGCCTTGCCGGCTCCGTTGGCAACGCATAACAGGGGATCATCACAGAGATAAGCTGCCATGCCTGTCGTCTGGGAAATGAGGCGGTCGAAGCTATCGAGGAGCAATCCGCCGCCGGTGAGGACGATGCCGTGGTCGGCAATATCCGCAGCCAGTTCAGGCGGCGTCTTTTCCAAGATGGAAACGATCGTCTTGAGGACGGTCTGGATGGGTTCATCCAAGGCCTGGCGGATTTCCTGGGAATCGATGTCTACCGACGTGGGCAGGCCCGTTTCCGTACTGCGGCCGCGGACGTCGGCCGTCATGCGCCGGCCGTCGCCCATAGCCGTACCGATGAGGATTTTCAGTTCTTCCGCCGTGTGCTGGCCGATGGCGACGTGCTTGATCTTTTCCAGGTAGCGGATAATCGCTTCATCGAAGGTATTGCTGCCGATACGCAGGGATTCACTGATGACGACGCCGCTCAGGCTGAGGACGGCGACGTCCGTCGTTCCGCCGCCCATATCGACGACCATGGAACCATTGGACGTGGCAATGTCCAGACCGGCACCGATAGCCGCTGCCAGCGGCTCTTCCATGACTGTCGTCTTGCGGGCGCCGGCCTGCATAGCCGCTTCGATGACGGCCCGCCGTTCGACGTTGGTGACACTCGACGGGACGCAGATGACGACGCGGGGCTTAAAGATCAACGCCTTGCCAATGGCCTTGCGGATGAAATAACGCAGCATATATTCCGTCGCATCGTAGTCGGCAATGACACCATTGCGAAGCGGATGGTAGGCCTGGATGTTGCGTGGCGTCCGGCCCAGCATAGCCTGGGCTTCGCGGCCGACGGCGACGACTTTATTCTCCATCGTATCGACGGCAATGACGGCCGGTTCATTGACGACGATGCCCCGGTTCTTGACGAACACGATGATGTTGGCCGTCCCCAAGTCGATAGCGATGTCGCTGCCGAACCAGTTGGCCAAAAAGAACGAGTGGGACTGTTTCGGCGGCTGTACTTTTTTCTTAGTTTTCTTCTTCCTCAATATTGACGCGAACAATGTCTGCACCTAGCCTTTGTAATTTCAATACAAGATTATCATAACCGCGGTCGATATGGTATAAATAGCCGACTTCCGTTTCCCCGTCAGCTACGAGACCCGCCAGGACTAAGGCAGCACCGGCCCGCAAGTCCGTCGCGTTGACCGAAGCCCCTTTGAGCCGGGGAACGCCTTCGACGATGGCACTGCGGCCTTCGATGCGGATCTTGGCCCCCATGCGCTTAAATTCATCGACGTGCATGAAGCGGTTTTCAAAGACCGTTTCCGTGACGACGCTCGTGCCCTGGCAGATGGTCGTCAAGGCCATGAACTGAGCCTGCATGTCCGTTGGGAAACCCGGATAGGGCAGGGTCTTGATATCGGCCGGGCGAAGCGGTGCGTGGCCGATGACGCGGATGCCGTCGATTTCTTCCTGGACTTCCGCGCCGACTTCCTTCAATTTGGAGATGAGAGGCTTCAAGTGTTCCGAAATGGCATTTTCTACGAAGACATTGCCCTGGGTCATGGCCGCGCCGACCATGAAAGTACCGGCTTCGATGCGGTCGGGGATGACGGCGTGGTTAGCACCGTGCAGTTCCTTGACGCCTTCGATGCGGATGACATTGGTGCCGGCACCGCGGATATTGGCGCCCATACTGTTGAGGTACGTTGCCAGATCGACGATTTCCGGTTCTTCCGCTGCGTTTTCCAGGACCGTCTTGCCTTCGGCCATGGATGCAGCCATGAGGATATTTTCAGTAGCGCCAACACTGGGGAAATCGAGGTAAATCTGTGCCCCTTTGAGGCCATTCGGTGCCGTCGCTTCGATGTCCCCGTTTTCCAGGTTGATGACAGCGCCCATGGCTTCAAAAGCTTTGAGGTGCAAGTCGATAGGACGGGCACCGATGGAACAGCCGCCGGGCAGAGAAATCTGGGCTCTCCCCTTGCGGGCCAGCAAAGGACCCATGACCAAAAAAGATGCACGCATGCGGCGCACTAAATCATAGGGAGCCGTCGTCGATGTCAGCTCATGGGCATCGATGACCAAAGTATCTCTTTCAGGATGTTCTATATGAACGCCCAGGGACGCGATGACGTCACAGACGGTATGTACGTCGGCTAACTTCGGGATTTCTGTCAATGTACTCTGCGTCGTCCCCAGCATAGATGCAACAATGATAGGCAGTACGGCATTTTTAGCCCCGCTGACGCGAACCGTACCCTCTAAGGGCTTTCCACCATGAATAACAAGTTTCTCCAATTCTGGTGCCTCCTAATACTATTCGAGTAGTTTATTCTAAATGGCCCAAAGGCAATGGCGCCTAAGGTGCCATTATGAGCATATAATTACTATCAAGTCATTGTACCATAAAAGGGGAGAAAAAAAAAGGGCTTGTCGCCATGCGACAAGCCCTTTTTAAGCTGTAGGGGTCGCCACGTGGGCGACCTGCGGCCTGCGAATCCTACAAATGGATGCTCCATTTAGCTTTCTTGTCGAAGCGGTGGAACGTGTCGATGAAGCGGATTGTGCCGCTCTTGTAGCGCATGACGACAGACATGGTACGGGCGCCGCCGCCAAAGTACTGGACGCCGCGCATCATAGGCGTGTCGGTAATGGCCGTCGCCGAGAAGATGCAGTCGTCGCCTTTTACCAGGTCGTCGAGGGTCATGACGCGGTTGATGTCGTCAATGCCCATTTCCCAGCAGCGTTTCCGTTCTTCGTCGGTATACGGGATGAGGCGGGCCTGCATATCGCCGCCCAGGCATTTCAGGGCCGCCGCAGCCAGGACGCCTTCCGGGGCGCCGCCGATGCCCATGAGGACGTGGACGCCGGACCCCTCGATGCCGGCATCGACAGCCGGTGAGACGTCGCCATCGGTGATGAGCTTGATGCGGGCGCCGGCACTGCGACATTCGTCGATGATTTCCTGATGACGCGGCCTGTCGAGGATGACCACAGTCAGATCATCGATGCCCCGTTCCAGGCCTTCTGCGATGCGGCGCAGGTTTTCCTGTACGGGCTTGGTCAAATCGATGCGCCCTTTCGCCCGCGGGCCGACACAGAGTTTTTCCATGTACATGTCGGGCGCGTGGAGTAAGTTCCCCTTGCGGGCGATAGCCATGACGGCAATGGACCCATCCTGGCCTTTGGCCGTCAAGTTCGTCCCTTCCAGCGGGTCGACGGCAATATCGACTTCCGTACCGCCAGCACCGACTTTTTCCCCGATATAGAGCATCGGCGCTTCGTCCATTTCGCCTTCGCCGATGACGACGGTCCCATCGATAGGCACGGTGGATAAAATCGAATGCATGCCATCGACGGCCAGCTGGTCGGCGCCCATCTTATCGCCCTTCCCCATGAGACGGCCGGCTTTAACGGCAGCTGCTTCGGTAACGCGGACAAATTCCAAGGTCAATACGCGATCCATGATGAACCTCCTTATCTGAAAATAATCGAAACACATATATAGTATTACTTCTAGATAAGTCAAAAAAACTCCTGCCTCGCGGCAGGAGTTTTTTTCGTTCATCGCAGGCGGACGCCTTTTTGAGTTTGAAGTTGAAAGTTTGATGTTTGATGAAAATGAGGTGAAATTTAAAAGCCATCGCCTCAAACATTAAAGAGAAAGGGACCTTGCATGATGATAGAAGCCTTTGCGCGACAGCCCCCTACTGCTTCGTAATTACGTCGCAATGCATGTACGGGCGGAGGACTTCCGGTACGATGACGGATCCGTCGGCCTGCTGGTAGTTTTCCAGGATAGCGGCGACGGTACGGCCGACAGCCAGGCCGGAGCCGTTCAGGGTGTGGACAAATTCCGGTTTCGATTTCGGCGTGCGGCGGAAGCGGATGTTAGCCCGACGTGCCTGGAAATCTTCCGTATTGGAACACGACGAGATTTCGCGGTATTTACCCTGAGCCGGGAACCAGACTTCGACGTCGAAGGTCTTGGCTGCAGAGAAACCGATATCGCCGGTGCACAGGCAGACGACGTGGTACGGCAGGCCCAGGGCCTTGAGGATGTCTTCGGCGTTGTTGGTCAGTTTATCGAGTTCGTCATAACTCGTTTCCGGAGCGACGTACTTGACCATTTCGACTTTATGGAACTGATGCTGGCGGATGAGGCCCCGCGTATCGCGGCCGGCCGAACCGGCTTCAGCGCGGAAGCACGGCGTCATGGCCGTGAAGTAAACCGGCAGTTTGGCACCGTCAATGATTTCACCGCGGTAGTAGTTGGTCAGCGGGACTTCTGCCGTCGGGATCATGTACATTTCTTCGCCTTCGACGTTGAGTTTGTACATGTCTTCATAGAATTTCGGCAGCTGGCCCGTGCCGGTCATGGAGTCGCGGTTGACGATATACGGCGGGATGACTTCGGTATAGCCGTCTTTTTCCGTGTGCTGGTCGAGCATGAAGTTGTAGACGGCGCGTTCCAGGCGGGCACCGGCACCGATGTAATAATAGAAGCGGGCCCCCGTTACTTTAGCAGCCCGTTCGGAATCGAGGATGCCCAGTTTTTCACCGACATCCCAGTGATTGAGGGGCTGGAAATCGAATTTCGTCGGTTCGCCCCATTTGCGGACTTCCGGGTTATCGCTGTCGTCGTTGCCGACGGGGACCGAGGGGTGGCACATATTGGGGATCATGAGCTGGATAGCGCGCATGTCAGCTTCGACTTTCTTGACTTCCTTGTCGAGGACGTCGATGTCATCGCCGAGTTTCTTCATAGCTGCAATCTGGGCGTCAGCGTTTTCTTTATTGCGTTTGAGCTGGCTGATTTCCTTGGTGACCGTATTGCGTTCGTTCTTCATGGCTTCAACTTTCTGAAGAATTTCACGGCGCTGATTGTCCAAGGCGACGAAAGCGTCGACATCGGCTTTGGCATGGCGGTTCTTAATATTTTCTTTGACTTCTTCCGCATGTTCGCGGATGAATTTCGTATCTAACATGATAATTTCTTCCTTCCTCAGTAAATATGCTTTTATACCCCTCGTATTATAGCCTTATAAGCCTTTTTGTTCAATACCGCTGAACAAATACCCCATATGATTCGTAGAATTGAGCAGGACCAGGCGCCATACGCCATCCTGACATTCCAGGACGTTGATGCACGTATTATCCTGCTTGATCTGCCAGAAATGGCTCATATCCAGACCCAGGATATCGCAGATGATGGCCTTGTTGACGGCATCATGAGCGGCGACGAGGACCGTCTTGCCGTCATATTTCCGGACGTAATCATCAAAGGCGGCACGGGCGCGGACGCGGACGTCTTCCAGCGATTCGCCGCCCTGACCGGGCATGGTCACCGTATGAGGCTGTGTATGCCAGCGGTGGAAGGCTTCAGGATACTTGGCTTCGATTTCATCGGCCAGTTTCCCTTCCCAGTCGCCGTGGTTGATTTCCAGGAGCCTGTCGTCTTTGAGGACCGGCAGACCGTGGAGGTCCGCGCAGAAGGAGCAGGTCATGTACGACCGTTCGAGAGGACTGGAAATGGCCACGTCGATGGGCGTGTCTTTCAGTCCTTCAGCGACCATATGGCCCTGCTTGAGGCCCCGTTCACTGAGGTGCGTATCTTCCTGGCCCTGGTAGCGGCCTTCAATATTCCATTGTGTTTCGCCGTGGCGAATGAGTATGATGCGTACCATAGTGTTCCCCCTGTTAGTGAATATCGCAGTGAATGAGCTTCATGTCGAGGATGCCGTTGATCGAGCGGAGTTTGACCATGATATCGTTGGGGATATCGTCCTGGACGGCGATAGCCATGATGTTGTTGCCCGACTTGGTCATGCGACCGACCTGCATGCCCATGATATTGATATGGGCCTGGCCGAGGATGGTCGAAATCTGGCCGATCATGTTCGGCTGGTCGACGTGCGGTACCAGGAGCAGGTAGCCTTCCGGCGTGAAGTCGACGCGGTATTCGTCGATCTGGACGATCTTGGCTTCCGTGCCGTTGAACAAGACGCCGACGATGGCGTGTTCCCCTTTATTGGTGCGGACCCGGACGGTGACGGAATTGACAAAATAGCCATTGGACTGGCTGTTGATTTCTTTAATGGCAATGTGGCGCGTCTTGGCGACTTCGGCAGCATTGACGTAGTTGACCGATTCCTGGAGGATCGGATTGAGAGCCCCTTTGAGGACAGCCGTCGTCAGCAGACGCGTTTCCGTATCGGCCAGTTCGCCCGTATATTCGACTTCGATTTCCTTCATCGGCGCATCGGCCAGGTAAACGGCTAAGTTGCCCATGCGTTCCATGAGGTCGAAATAAGGATGGATGACGTTGTAGACATTGGGCGGTACCGGGGCCATGTTGACAGCCGTCGCAACCGGTTCGCCCTTGAGGGCTTCCATGACGCCTTCAGCGACATCGATGGAAACGCCGATCTGAGCTTCTACTGTCGATGCGCCGAGGTGCGGCGTAATGACCACGTTGTCCATGCCCAGGAAGGGGTTGATGTCCTTGGTCAGCGGTTCCGTCGGGAAGACGTCGATAGCAGCGCCGGCGACATGGCCGCTCTTGAGGGCTTCCGCCAAGGCATAAATATCGAGGACAGCTCCGCGAGAGACGTTGATGACCCGAACGCCGTCTTTCATCTTGGCGATTTCTTCCTTGCCGATGAGGCCCCGCGTTTCCTTGGTCAGCGGCGTATGCATGGTGATGTAGTCCGACCGTTTGAGGAGGGTATCCAAGTCGACTTGTTCGAC
>ERZ773144.57-NODE-57-length-95745-cov-44.958376_pt1 | contig 95745 bp, 86 predicted proteins | sample MGYA00580849_ERZ773144 | MGnify/ENA primary metagenome ERZ773144 (study PRJEB29015, sample SAMEA2737861) | human gut metagenome | biome: human gut; feature: human-associated habitat; material: faeces | place: China | collected 2012 ...
GTTTCGTAACCTCGGGAGGCAGCACGAATTCGCATACGGCAATCCTGGCCCGCACGCTGGGCATTGCCGCCGTCGTCAGCACGGGCACACAGCTCCACAATGACGTCGACAACATGACGGCCATCATCGACGGTACGACGGGTACGGTCTACATCAACCCCGATGACGAAACGATGGCTGCCATGAAGCAGAAACAGAAAGAAGAAGAACTGCGCGTCGCCGCCCTGGAACAGGTCCGCGGTGTCCCGACGGTCACGAAAGATGGCAAGAAGATCAATCTCTATGCCAACATCGGCAACCCGGGCAATCTGCCTCAGGTCCTGGCCAACGATGCCGAAGGCATCGGCCTCTTCCGCAGTGAATTTCTCTATCTCGAAAGCAGCGATTATCCGACAGAAGACCAGCAATTCGAAGCCTATAAACAGGCGGCCGAAGCTTTGGGCGGCAAAACCGTCGTCATCCGTACCCTGGATATCGGCGCCGATAAGAAAGTCGACTACTTCCAGCTCGACCCGGAAGAAAACCCGGCTATGGGCATGCGGGCTATCCGCATCTGCCTGACCCGCGTCGACCTCTTCAAGACGCAGCTCCGCGCCCTCCTGCGCGCTTCGGCTTATGGCAAGATTGCCATCATGTTCCCGATGATCATTTCCGTCTGGGAAGTACAGCGGTGCAAAGAAATCCTCAATGAAGTCCGTCAGGAATTGGATGAAAAAGGCGTTGCTTATGATAAGGACATGGAAATCGGCATCATGGTCGAAACGCCGGCCGCTGCCGTCATGAGTGAAGAACTGGCTAAAGAAGTAGACTTCTTCAGCATCGGTTCTAATGACTTGACGCAGTACACCCTGGCCATCGACCGTCAGCAGACCAAGCTCGATGCCTTCTTCGATCCCCATCATCCGGCTGTCCTCAAGCTCATCCAGATGACCATCGAAAACGGTCATAAAGCCGGCATCTGGGTCGGCATCTGCGGCGAACTCGGTGCAGACCTGACACTGACCGAAACGTTCCTGCGCATGGGCGTAGACGAACTCTCCGTCAGCCCACCGTCGGTCCTGCCGCTCCGTGAAAAAGTACGCTCTCTCGATTTGAGCAAGTGATAAAAAAAAGAGGCTGTCGCATTAAGACAGCCTCTTTTTTATTACTTATTTCAACACTTCATCCGAGCTGGTCGGGAGGTTCGGCATATCGGTGTTGAACCATTTCTTGTAGATTTTCTGGAATTCGCCTTTTTCTTTCAGTTTTGCCATGGCGTCGTTGACTTGTTTCAACAATTCTTTATTGTCTTTGTTGATGGCGAAGGCCAGGTATTCCGGCTTGATATTGGGGATGTCGATGACATCGAATTTTCCCTTGCCGTCCTGAGTCAGGAAGTAATCGGCAACCGGTTTGTCGAGGATGGCTGCCGGCGATCCGCCGACCTGGAGTTCCATGATGGCTTCGGAGTTATTGTCGAACTGTTTGATTGTATAGCCCTGTTCTTCCGCGTATTTGGCACCAGTCGTACCAATCTGGACGGCAATCTGCTTGCCCTGCAGGTCGGCTACGGAATGGATGTTGCTGTTCTTCGGCGTCAGGATGACCAGTTTCGATTCGTAGAACGGAGCGGCAAAGGCGACTTTCTGTGCCCGTTCCTTGGTCACCGTCATGCCCGTGGCGGCAATATCCATGTCACCCTGCTGAATGATGGGGATGATGCCCGAAAAAGCAATGTTGTTAAATTCGACGTCCCGGCCCATTTCTTTGGCGACGGCGCGGATCAGATCCATTTCAAAACCCTTGTATTCCGACGATTCGTCGCTGTCCTTAAATTCAAAAGGAACGAACGTCGCATTGGTGGCGACGCGAAGCGGCTTTTTCGCATCGTTGGCAGTATCTTTCTTGTCGCTGCCGCAGCCGGCCAGCATGGACGCAGCCAAGACACCCGTAAGTAAAGCAGCACCTAATTTTTTCGTATCCATACAATCCCCTCCAGAAATTGAATAAAAATAAATTTATGTTTATTATTATACCTATTTTATGGAAAAAAGTAAAGGGCTTGTCGCACGACGACAAGCCCTTTTTGGGGATTCATGAACCACGAACTGCGAACTGCGATTCAGCGGGATTTCCACAAGCGGGCCGCCTTGACAGGACGGCCCCTACAAGCAACTAGCAGTCAGCTGCTAGTTGCTACTCCTTCAACTCCGGCATCTTGATGGGTGTTTTATCTACGAGGCGGACGATGAGGAGGGTGATGATGCAGATGACCCATTCAAAGTAAATGACGTGGGGCAGAATGCGGATCTGCGGGCAGAGCTGCCAGGCAAAGAGTCCGATGATGCCGACAAGGGTCGTCCAGAAAGCCGTGTTCTTGCGGCACAGGGACGGGCAGAACATGGTGCACAGGAAGACCAGGGTGAAGGCCGTCGTCAGGCTCAGGCCGATGAGCATGACTTTGACGATGCCGACGGCATTGAAGGCCAGCCACAGCGTACCAGCGCCGATGATGAGGATGATCAGGCGGTTGGCTTTGACATAGCTCATTTCTGAAATATTCGGTTTGATAAAACGTTTAAAAATATCCTGAGAGATGAGGGTACCGGCGCCGAGGAGAATCGTGCAGGCCGTCGATACATCGGCCGCCCAGAGGGCAGCCAGGGTCATACCTGACGAGAACGGGTCGAGGCTCATGATGATCTGGGGCAGGGCCATGGTCGGGTTGATGCCCGGGAACTGGGCTTTCGCAGCCAGGCCGAGAATAGCCGACAAGAAGCCGATCGGGAAGATGAGCAGGCCGCCGAGGATGAAGCCTTTGCGGGCGGCGCTGGCATTCTTAGCACCGCAGGCAATCTGGACCGGGCCCTGGGCCGTGATGGCCTGGGTCGTCATGACGATGATCCAGCCGATGAGGACGGCAAAAGACAAGCCGCCCATGGGCGAAAACCAGTTGAAGTCCGCTGCCGGCAGAGCGGCGTTGATGCCGCTGATACCGCCGTCGCGGAGAAGGATGCGGACCAGGGAATAGATGATGCCGAGATAAATGACGGTGACACTGAGGATATTGGATAACCCGGAGGACCAGAGACCGCCGATGGCCGTGATGCCGACGAAGACGATAGCGCTGGTGATCATGCCGGCGTGCATGGAGAAGATGTCCGGCATGAGGGCGTGTAAAATGGAACCGCCGGCGACGTACTGCAGGGACGTGATGCAGATCATGATCAGGGACAAGCCGATGACGCTGATGATGCGGGCTTTTTTGTCGTAACTCCGTTCAAAGAGTTCCGGAATCGTCGTGCAGTTCAGGGAACGATACTTGCCGGCAGCGACGAAACCCATGACGATGGCGCCGATAGCCCAGGCCGCATTGTACCAGCCCGCAGCCAGGCCGATTTTCGTCGCACTTTCAGCGACGCCGACTGTCGAAGCCGCACCGACGGCCATGCCGGTGATACTGACGGCGACCAGGCCTGAAGAAAAGTGACGGCCTGCAAATAAATACTCCGTCGGGTTCTGACTGGCCCGGCGTTTGACATAGAAAGAAATGGCAAATAATAAAATGATGTATAAGATGACAATACACAATTGAATCGACATTTTCTCTCCATCCTCCTTTAACTTATAAAATTTAAAATTCGCAACGTTGGTTCCATCTACAGGAACATAATATGCCAATAATTGACATTATTATAGGCTAAAATGAAGAAAAATACAAGGAGGAGGAAAAAAGGCTTGTCGCCGTGCGACAAGCCCTTTTTTTACGCTATGCTTTTTTCTGTGCGGCCATGGCCTGGAGTTCTGGTTTAAATTCTTCTACCAGTTTCTTTTCGGCTTTGGCGCCTTTCGAGAGGGCGTTGTAGATGATTTCTGCCATTTCGTAGCGGGTCATCGTACGGTCGCCGTGGTATTTACCGTCTTCGTAGCCCTGGATGACGCCGTTGCCAGCGAGGCGGCTTACGGCTTCATAGGCCCAGTGGTTTTCCGGAACGTCCGGGAAATCTTTGGACATATTCGGATTGATGACCGACAGGAGGGCATCGAGGCGGCTGGTCAGGGAGTCGATCTGTTTCTGCATCGCTTTTTCCCGTTCCGTCAAGCCGTTCGTGGCGTTGCGTCTTGCCTTGTTGCCGCCCTGGCCGATGCGGAGGGAAATGCCGCCGCCATACATGTTTTCGCCAGCGCCGAAGGACGACGAAACATTGACCATGACGTTTTCATTCGGCCGGTAGAAGGCGCCGATGGCCGTAGCCGTTTCGCCTTTGTAACCGCCGACGGCAGCTGCAATGTTCCACTTGGAATCAGCATCGAATTCGAGGGGATGCAGGTTGGCCAGTGCCGCTGCGTTAGCCCCGACTTTGTCGACGCGGCTGTCCAGCTTGTTGACCTTGTTTTCAACGCCCGTGACGCGTTCATTGGTCTGATAGAGCTGGCTGCCATTGATGGCGTCTTTGCTGTCAGCTGCAATCCGGCCCGGAGCGACATTGACCACTTTCTGATCGTTGGCGTTGATGCCGCTTTCGCTGATGTAAGTCTTGTCGCCGACCTTGTAGGATTTAGCCGTCACATCGCCGGCCACGGTAGCATTGCCACCGACGCTGAGATCTTTTTCCATAGTGACAATATCCTTAAAGGTGGCTGTGCCATCGAAGGTAGACGTGCTGGTGACGTGGAGCGTATCCGTCGTCGTGCCACCTTTGATAGTAGCACCGTTGTTGACGACAAGTTTATTTGTCGTCGTTGTCCCGTTTACAGTCAGGTCTTTCTGAACCGTAGCGTTGGATTCCATGGTGACGTTGCCTTTCAGGTCAGATGTGCCATTGACAGTTAAGTTCTTGCCAACGTTTGCATTGCCCTGCAGGTCCGAATCGCCTTTGACAGTCAGTTTCTGATCAACCGTTGCATTGCCATGGACACCGAGGTCCTTCATGACTTCGGCATAATCCATCGTAGCCTGACCCGTTTCAATCGTGTTGCCAGAAATGGTGGTCTTTGTGACAGTCCCTTCTTTAACGGCAGTGCTGCGTGCCTTATTTTCGAAGGTGGTACCGTTGGTATCGCTGGTCACTGTGTTGTTGCCGGTAATATTAGTAATCTTGGTGGCTACGTTGCCAATTTCTCCATCAGCAAAGTTCAGGATGTCGCCGGAAGCTTCATTCAGAATATCTTTCGACTTGTTGTAAATGGTGCCGCCTTCCGCAGTATTGGTGATGCCATCAGAAGTCATTTCGCTCTTCACTTTGCCATCATTGCCAATCTGACTGGTAATCTTTTCAGAAGCTTTGTTGGTAATGTTCTTGGCACTCAGGCTGCTGTCGCCGGTCACCGTGGTAGTCTGGCTGCCGCCGATGTTGTTGACCTGGTCACCGGTAATGCTATTGGTCTGCTTGCCGGTTACTGTCGTGCTCTGGTCGCCATTGACTTTCGTAGTCTGGCTGCCGTAGGTTTCGTTCACGGCACCCTTCACGGTTTCAGTCTTATTACCGCTGACCGTATTGGTCTGATCCTTGGCTACCACAGTAGTCTGGTTGCCACCAATGTTCGTGCTCTGGTCGCCATCTACGGTAGTTGCCTGGCTGCCGTACTTCTCGGTTACAGAACCCTTGACAGTTTCGGTCTTGCTGCCGCTGACATTATTGGTCTGGTTACCGGTTACGATGGTAGTCTGGTTGCCGCCCACAGAGGTCTTCTGGTCGGTCTTGACGTTGGTCTCCAGGGCATTGAAGTTTTCAGTTTCGGTGCCCTTCACATTGACGGTACGGTTGCCGGAAACCGTGGTGGTCTGGTTGCCCGTTACCGCATGGGTTTCGTCGCCGCCCACCTTCGTGCTCAGGTCGGACTTGTAATCTTCCGTGACCTTGCCGGTTACGGTGGTAGTGCTGGTCCCCATGATGGTGTCGATCAGGTTGCCGCCGACGGTGTTGGTCATGTTCCCAGTGGTGGTATTGCTGATGTTTGCAGCGCTGTTGGTGATATCACCGGTGGTGGTGTTGGTGATGCCGCTGGCCGTCATGGTGCTGCCGGTGGTATTGGTGCCATCGGTCACGGCTGCACTGATGGTACCGGTGCCGGAATCTTTCACCACATCCAGGATCGTGGAACCGTTCACCAGGGCTTCTTCCGTCTTTGTAGCAGTCTTGCTGGTGGCGCTGTACTGGGTGTCGCTGGCTTTGATCTGCTGTGCGGACCCATCCACCGTATTGCTCATGGTATTGGACTTGGTCCCGTCGGTGATGGAGGAAGCAATGCTCCTGGCATCCTGGTTCACCACCGTGGTGTTGGTCCCGTCCGTTACGGAGGAGGCAACCTGGTCCGTCTTCTGCAGGCTGTTGGAAGTATTGGTCCCATCCGTAATGTTGGTGTTGGTCTGGCCGGCAATGGTGTCAATAGTAGTCTTGTTAGCACCATCAATCAGCTGGGATTTTTCTTCTGCTGCACCGCGGAGATAGGAAGCGGTCTTGCCATCGGCCTGGCTCATTTCTTCCTTAGTCTGATAGGACAGCTGGGTAGAAGTGTTGGAGCCTGCATCGTTGGAAACCTTGCTGACGATGGAGCTGGAAGCAGCCGTTTCTACATCGATTGCCTTGTTGGTGATCTTATTGTTGGCCGTGTTGTTGATGTTTTCAGCGGTGAGGCTGCTGTCGCCGGTCACTGTGGTGGTCTGGCTGCCGCCTACCGTGGTGCTCAGGTTAGCTTTGTAGTCTTCCGTCACATCACCAGTTACCGTTTCCGTCAAGGTTCCTTTCACGGTATTGCTCTGGTTGCCATTGACCGTAGTGCTCTGGCTGCCATAGGTTTCCGTCACAGCGCCCTTGACGCTTTCCGTCTTGCTGCCACTGATGGTATTGGTCTGATTGCCTGCTACCACATTAGACTGGTTGCCGCCCACATGGGTGCTCTGGTCGCCATCAACGGTAGTTTCCTGGCTGCCGTATTTCTCGGTTACAGAACCCTTGACAGTTTCGGTCTTGTTGCCGCTGACATTATTGATCTGGTTACCGGTTACGATGGTAGTCTGGTTGCCGCCCACAGAGGTCTTCTGGTCGGTCTTGACGTTGGTCTCCAGGGCATTGAAGTTTTCAGTTTCGGTGCCCTTCACATTGACGGTACGGTTGCCGGAAACCGTGGTGGTCTGGTTGCCCGTTACCGCATGGGTTTCGTCGCCGCCCACCTTCGTGCTCAGGTCGGACTTGTAATCTTCCGTGACCTTGCCGGTTACGGTGGTGGTGCTGGTCCCCATGATGGTGTCGATCAGGTTGCCGCCCACCTTGTTTTCCAGGTCGCCGGTCACATCGTTCAGCATCTTGCCGCCCACGGTATTGGTCATATCGCCGGAAGCCTTGTTGACCAGATTCTGGGCATCATTGGTGATGGTCCCGTTCTTGGCGGTATTGGTGATGTTGACGTCGGTCTGTTCCACGCTGGTGCTGCCGTTGGCACTCTTGATTTCCTGCAGGATCTGGTCGATCTTCTGCCGGAAGGTGGACTGTTTTTCAGAGGTATCCCCTTTGTCATCCAGTGTCTGGCTGATTTCGTTGGCCCCCACTTTGACAGTGGCACGGGAATCATTATCGGTTACATATTCTTCCCGGCCGTTTTCATCAAAGGAGGATTCAGAAGTCCTGGTAACGCCCTTGTCCACTTTCAGGTTCTTGGAAGTCACATTGCCGCCGTGGATTTCGGTGTAGTTGTTTTCATCCAGTCTGCTCTTCAGCGTATTGGCATTGAATTCGCCCGTAACTTCCAGATCTTTGGTGGTCAGTTTGCCCGTTACATTGGCGTCCCCATTCACATGGAGTGCTTCCGTTTCGATGTCTTTCACACCGGTCAGCTTGCCCTGTTTCAGGGTTGCCGTGCCGTCAGTGATTTCGGCCCCTTTCACGGTTCCCGTGGCCGTTACATCTTTCGCCGACACATCGCCGGAGAAAGTGCCATCTTTGGCACTGAGGTCGCCGGAGAACGTACCGTCCTTGGCACTGAGATCACCGGAGAGCGTTGCATCTTTCGCAGTGATATCGCCGCTGAAGGTTGCGTCTTTGGCGTAAAGATCGCCCTTGGTCTGGATCGTTCCGGTCCCGGCATCCAGGCTGGTCACGGAGGTATTGCCACTGGCGTCTACCGTGAATTTGCCGTTGCCCCCTTTGATCTGCCCGTCGGACTTCATGGCCGCCTTGGCTGCGTCAAAGGTATCCCCGCCGGTGTAGACGCCGTCGGCATCCATCACGCTGCTGTTGGTGCCAACTTTGACGCCCTTTTCATCCATGGTAATCTGATTCTTGTTCCCCTTGTTCAGGATCATTGCGTTGGCATCGGTCTTGGAAGTGGTCACCATACCGTCATCAGCCACCGTCGTGGTGTTCTTTTGCAGCACGTTGTCTTCGCTCAGGCTCAGGCCGCTGTTCACGGCTTCCGCCAGTTTTTTATCAGCCCCGATGCGGGCTTCTTTTTCGGCGGCGTCGGCTGCGTTCAGAGCCGCAAACCCATTGGCCATATTGGTATTGATGGTATTGAACCCATCCACCATATTCTGGTTAACCTGTTCAATGACCTTGTCCTGGGCTGCATCAGCCCCGATCCGGGCGGCGGTTTCTTTGGCCAGAGCAGCGTCCAGGTTGGTGACGTTTTCGCCAATGGTGTTGGCCGCTTTCACAACGGCCCCATCCTGTACGGCGGCATCGGCCTTGCTCACATAATTGTCGGAAGTCTGTTTTTCCAGATACTCCTTCACATTGGTGATCCGGGTATCCAGCGCCGTATCGGCCGCCTCACGAGCAGTCGTTTCCGTATTCAGGTCATCCTGCAATTTATTCGTGGTTTCGTGGATTGCATTGGCTTCGTTGGTAATCCGTTCATTCAGTTCGTTGTCAGCTGCTTCACGGCTTGCCACTTCGTTGTTGTAGGCAGTAGCCAGCGTTGCAATGCCATTGGCTGCGTTTTGGTTCACCTGTTGGATGACTGCATCCTGGGCCTTGTCGGCACCAATCCGGGCGGCAGTTTCTTTGGCCAGGGCGGCGTCCAGTTTGGTCACATTGTCGCCAATGGTGTTGGCCGCTTTCACGATGGCCCCATCCTGTACGGCGGCATCAGCCTTGCTTACATAATTGTCGGAAGTCTGTTTTTCCAGATATTCCTTTACATTGGTGATCCGGTCATCATTGGCCTTGACCTGTTTATCCAGGCTGACCAGGTTTTTCCCTACCGTATTGTTCTGTTTGATATAAGTTCCGTCTTTGGTAGTCTCGTCGGTCACACCGTCCGCAGCCATTTTACCTGCTACAGTTACATCACCCGTAGAAGTGATACTACCGGTAGAAATGCTTCCGGAAGTCAATTTTCCACGGATTTCCATATCTTTGACTGTCTGATTTTCTTTAGTGCCTACAATTAAATCGCCACTGCTGGAAATGTGCAGAGCCGTGCTGGTCTTCTGGTCCGTTAATTTCTGATCCAGTTCAGCCGCTTTACGATACGTATATTTTTTGGCTTCCTCAATCTGCGCATCCGTGCCAGCTTTGGTATAGACTTCTACCGCCGTATCGGAAGTCGACGAGTCGACCTTCGTGGTATCTGCTGCGTAGCTATATCCTCCGACCGGGAGGAGCATGAGGGCCGTGATGGCGGCCAGGGCCAGGCGTTTGGCTTTATCTCCTGTGCTGGAGGCTTTGGTGCGGCCTTTGGCTAATTCCGAGGCTACAACGTAGCAATTTCTTGTTTTACTCCATATGACTTTAAATATCCTATTCATATTTTCGCTTCCTTTCTGCATTAAAATTCGTCCCCGGCCCTATTTTTGCGTACAAAAATAGAACCTGATGAAATACGAGCTTTTTTTGATTTTTTATGCATCTTTGCTGAAGATGAATTTGAAATAATCTTCCTGGAACTGGCGATATTTCCGTTTGGCCAGAGGAATTTTGTGTCCCTTCACTTCGATGTATTCGCTCTTTATGATGTGAATTGCGGACTGGTTGACGATGTAACCTTTTCCGGGAGAGACGAACTGGCCGGGGGCGAGGGTTTCAAAGGTCTGCAGCATAGCCAGCAGGGACTGGCGCGTTTCCAGCATGGAGCCATCTACGGTATGGACTTGTTGGACGTGGCCGTTGCTCTCGACGAAGAGGATATGATTGATTTCTTCGACCTGGATGCCGCCACCGACAAGGCGAAAGATGACTTTTTTCCGCATAGGATACCTCCTTTCTGTTCGTGATAGGGAAGCACTTGTATTGGCAATCTTATTATAGCGTGATTTTTTGCTTAAATATTCAACGCGACCTGAAATGCACATTTTTTGGCGCAAATTGACAAAAGTAATTTAAAAAATTATAAAATAGGAAAGCTTATAGTTATAAACAATATGAGCGAGAAAGGCCATTGCATCGAGTTCCTAAATATGGTATGATACGGCCGAGGCAAAAGATAGCATCACCTGGTGTGAGTTATACTTTTTTTTCGGATATTTCTAAAGATGGTTTTGTCATCTGCTTGGATCTGATTCAGACCGAGACAGAAAGGATTAGGTGGGATTGTTACAGATTTCACCTGCACTATGGATATTTGTCGCTTAGACACCTTTCGGTCTGTGCCGGAAGGTGTTTTTTTATTCTTTTGCCCCAGATTCTCATAGGGAGGTTTTTTTGTTGAAAAAGTGTTGTGATTTTCTGGTAAACAACATGGCCATTTTCGTCGTCCTCATCGGTATCGTCGGCGCCGTATGGCCGCAGACCCTACAGTGGGTCAAGCCTTATGTCGGCTGGCTCCTGGGTATCGTCATGTTCGGCATGGGCATGACCTTGACCGTTCAGGATTTCAAGACCGTCTTCAAGCGGCCGTGGGAAGTCCTCATTGGCGTCGTTGCCCAGTTCATCATCATGCCCTTCGTGGCCTGGGCCCTGGTCCGTCTCTTTGCCCTGCCGCCGGAACTGGCTATTGGCGTCATCCTCGTCGGGACCTGCCCGGGCGGGACGGCGTCAAATGTCATTTCCTACCTGGCTAAAGGCGATGTAGCCCTGTCCGTGTCGATGACCATGTCGACGACGCTCTTGGCGCCCATTGTGACGCCGACGCTGACCTGGTTCTTGGCAGGCGCCTGGATTCATGTTTCCTTCGTGTCCATGATGATTTCTATTGCGGAAATGGTCCTGGTACCGGTCCTTCTCGGCCTGGCAGCTCATCATTTCTTTGCCAGCCGCGTCGAAAAGGTCCTGCCGGCGATGCCCGTCATTTCGGTAGTCACCATCGTCATCCTCGTCGGCTGCGTCGTATCCCTCAGCGCATCGCGCCTGTTCGACGTTGGCCTGCTCATGGCAGCCATCGTCATCTTGCACAACGTCTTTGGCCTGGCCCTGGGCTATGGTATGGCCAAATTGTTCCGCCTCGATTCGCGTAAATCCCGGACGGTAGCCATCGAAGTGGGTATGCAGAATTCTGGTATGGCTGCGTCCCTGGCTGTCTTATATTTCAACCCGGCAGCGGCGATTCCTGGTGCTATCTTCAGCGTATGGCATAATATTTCCGGGTCCATTATTGCCAACTTCTTCTCGCGCCGCGATGAAAAAGCCGAAGAAAAGGCACGGGCCCTGTCTGTTGATAAATCGAGTGTTCCTACTCATTAATTTATATTCCAAAGGAGTCTTAATATCATGAAAATTTTCCGTACTGTCAAAGAAATGCAGGCATTTGCTGGTGAACAGAAAAAAGCTGGTAAGGTCATCGGTTTGGTCCCGACCATGGGTGCTCTCCACGAAGGTCATCTGACCTTGATGCGGGCTGCTAAAGCTAAATGCGACGTCGTCATCGCTTCGGTTTTCGTCAACCCGACCCAGTTCGGTCCGAACGAAGATTATGACGCTTATCCACGCCGCTTCGATGAAGACTGCCAGAAGTTGGAAAGCGTCGGCGTCGATGCCGTCTTCCATCCGGAACCGTCGGAAATGTATCCGGAAGGTTATTGCACGTATGTCAACGTCGACGGCGACATTACCCATAAACTCTGTGGGGCTCAGCGTCCTATCCATTTCCGCGGTGTCGCTACGGTCGTTACGAAATTGATGAACATCACTCGCGCCGATGAAGCCTTCTTTGGCCAGAAAGATGCCCAGCAGGTCGTCGTCGTCCGCCGTTTCGTCAGCGACCTCAACATTCCGGTCCACATCAATATGGTCCCCATCGTCCGTGAAGAAAGCGGTCTGGCCCGGAGCTCGCGCAATGCTTACCTTTCGCCGGAAGAAAAACAGGCAGCCTTGGTTTTGTCCCGTAGCCTGCGCAAAGCTAAAGCAGCTTATGAAGGCGGCGAAAAAGACGTAGAAACGCTGAAATCCATCGTCACCAAGGAAATCCAGGCTGAACCGATGGCTTCTATCGATTACGTCGATCTCTTCTCTTTCCCGGCTTTGAAACCGATCCAGACTGTCGACCAGGAAAGCCTCTTGGCCATTGCCGTCCGCATCGGAAAGACGCGCCTCATCGATAATGTCATCTTAGGCTAAGGGAATCTTCACATTTTCTTCACATTTCCTCCACATCTTTTTCGCACGTCTCTGGTATAGTAAAAGCATAAACAGAGGGGTACTACAAAGGAGGTTTTCATGATGAAGAAAAAAATCTTAGCCGGATTGGCTGCACTCATCGTAATTGCCGGTTTTTCCGCCTTTGCAGCGACACCAGCTGCTTTAGAAGGTTCATCGTCAGGGACTTACGGCTCAGGTTATACATGTTATGACAACGGTAACGGGTATTGCCGGGGGCCGCAGGCCTGCTATGATGACCGAAATAACTGCTATACTGGAAATGGTTATTGCCAGGGACCGCGCCGCGGCTGCCGGGGCGATGGCCAGCGCGGCTGTCAGGGCCGTCAAGATTGCCCTGCCTATAGCGAACAACAGTAAGCCGTTCTAATCAAAGGGGGAAAACAATATGGTAATGACTCACTACATGGAACTCTTATCGCTCCATGAACCTTGGTTCTTGATTCTCTTCATGCTGGTACCGATGGTATTGGCTGAAACGATTTTAGCGTCTGGTGCTTTTTCCTTGCTCTACAAGGACAGCCGCAGTGAAAAATGGGACAGCCTGAGCCATGTATGCGGCCTCATCCTGGGCGTCTTCTTCATTGTCGCCACCGTGTACATCGTCACATCCTATGTCCCGACTATCCAGTGGCGCGGCCCGATTGATTATATTTCTATTTGGGCTTATGTCTTAGGCGTCATCCCAGCCGTCCTCATCCTCTTGCAGGAATTGGGCCTCATCTTTAAGAGCTCCGACTCGACGGCAAAGATCAAGAAACACATCGTCCTCATGATTCTCTTCGTCCTGTTCACGCACTTAGCCATGGTCTTCGGCATGGCTGACCCGCAGCTCGCAGGTTACGTTCCGCCGAAACAGAACAACATGCAGATGCAGATGAACGGTAATATGCCCATGGACCACAGTCAGATGGACCATAGCCAGATGAACCATGACCAAATGAACGGTCAAATGAATGGCCAGATGGACCACAGCAAGATGTAAAATTCGTGGCTAGTGGTTCGGTGGTTCGTGGCTTCGTAGGGGCCGTCCCAGAGGGCGGGCCGCCTCTCCTGTTAGGAGAGGTGGCTCGAAGGGCCGGAGAGGTTTAACCTCTCAGTCAGCTGTAGCTGACAGCTCCCCTATAAGGGGAGCCATTATACGAGCCACGAACCACTATAACAACGAACCACTAAAAAGGGCTTGTCGCACGTGCGACAAGCCCTTTTTTCATGCTATAATTGATATAAAAAGGGGGAAACACGATGGATTTAGCGCAGCCGATTTTAGAGGGCATCATCGTTCTGGCTAAACAATACGATATTCAAAAGGTCATTCTTTTTGGCTCCCGTGCCCGTGGCGATAATTGGGAACGCAGCGATATTGACCTGGCTGTCTGCGGTGGAGATGTCACGCGGTTTTCTCTCGATGTCGATGAGGTCATCCCGACACTGCTCATGTTCGATGTCGTCGATTTAGATGAACCGGTCCAGCCTGAACTGCGAGCCGCTATCCAACGGGAAGGAGTCGTTATATATGAAAAAGTATGAGAATTTCTGCAAAGCCTTGAATAACCTCAAAGAAATACAAAAAGAAATACCACCTTATTCGACGGTCGTCCAAACGGGAATGGTTTCTCTTTATGAAATCTGTTTTGAACAGGCTTGGAAAGCCATGAAAGAAGTATTGGAAAATAATGGCTATAGCCAGCATAAGATAGGGTCACCGCGGACAATTATCAAAATGGCTTATCAGGCAAATCTGATTGACGATGAGGATTGCTGGCTGGAGGCCTTGCGGGACCGGAACAATGTAGTCAATTCTTATAATGAAGAAATTGCCAATAATATCATCAAGGACAGCAAAGAAAAGTACATCGCCATGTTTGAAGGGCTGCAGCGGGAAATAGAAAAAAATTGGTTGTGAAGATGATAGGGAGGTGGAATTTTTGCGAACAAATTCGATTTTGATCGTCGATGATGATGAAAAGCTTTGTGCTTTGTTGAAATCCTATTTTGAACAGGAACAGTTCATCGTCTATGTGGCTCACGATGGCATGACCGCGTTGCATACGCTGCGCAACCAGAAACCGCAGATTATGCTGCTCGATCTGATGATGCCCGGTATGGATGGCTTCGAGGTCTGCCGCCGTATCCGCCAGTTCAGTGATATTCCCATTATCTTCTTGTCGGCCAAGGACGATGAAACGGACCGCCTGGTCGGCCTCAATATGGGCGGTGACGATTACGTGACCAAGCCCTTCCACGTCAAGGAGGTCATTGCCCGCGTTTACAGCCTGCTGCGGCGGACCCGCGGCGAAGTACTGCAGAAGACGACGTCGTATACCATACGGGATTTGACCATCGACAAGGAAAAGTTTACTGTCTTGAAAGGAAATCAGCCGGTGCCCCTGACGCCGACGGAGTTCAATCTCCTCGAAGTCCTGGCTTCGGCTCCGGACAGGGTGTTCAGCCGCATGCAGCTCATGGACAAAGTACAGGGCGGCTATGGCTTTGAAGGTTATGAACGGACTATCGACACGCATATCCGCAACCTGCGCAAGAAGCTGGAAGCCGACCCGGCCCATCCGACGTATATCCTGACCGTATACGGCATCGGTTATAAATTCGACGGAGGGAATCATGAAGAAAGCTGACAGCATCGTCATCCGCCTGACCGGGATGGTCTTTATCCTCATCTTCCTGACCATCGCCATTTTGCTCATCTTGGTCAATAACCAGATGGACAACCATTTTTCCCAGTATTTAACGAATATGTCCCAGATGATGGGCAATGGACATCAAGGCATGGGCATGATGCACGGCATGAGGCATGGGCCGGCGGAAATTACCTATATCTCGGCCGTCCACCGGTCGTTGCTCTGGGTCGGCCTGGTCATGCTGGCCGTCAGCGTCACCATCAGTTATTTTATCGTCCGGGAAATCATGCGTCCCTTGTCAGCTCTGACCGACGCCGTGCAAAAAGTCAAGGCCGGTACGTATGGCCAGACGGTTCCCGTCGAACGCCGTGATGAAGTCGGGACCCTGACCGAGACTTTCAACGACATGTCCCAGGAACTGGCGAAAAACGATAAGATGCGGCGCCGTCTCTTTGCCAACATCGCTCACGAACTGCGGACGCCCCTGGCCATCTTGCAGGGCAATCTGGAAGGGATGATCGACGATGTTATCCCGACGGATAAGAAGGTCCTCTTGTCCATGGAAGATGAAACCTTGCGCATGGGCCGCCTCATCCAGGACTTGCGGGACTTGTCATTGGCGGAAATTAATGAGCTGACGCTCCATAAAGCACCGCATGATATCAACGTTCTCCTGGAACGGGCCGTCAGTATGCTCCAGCCTTTATGTGACGAAAAATCCCTGGCCGTCCATTTGGACTTGGCCAGGGATTTGCCGAAGGTATCTATCGATGTGGACCGTATCAATCAGGTCATTTATAATCTGCTCAACAACGCCATCCGCTATATCGAAGCGGGCTGTACGATTACCGTTTCGACCTTAGCCGTCACCGTGAAGGGACAGCCTTATGTGCAGGTTCAGATTGCCGATACGGGCAGCGGCATTGCGCCGGAAGATTTACAGCATATCTTCCAGTACTTTTACCGCAGCGAAAAATCGCGGAACCGCAAGAGCGGCGGCAGTGGTATCGGCCTGGCCCTGGCTCAGCAGTTCGTCCGCAGTCATGGCGGCAGGATATGGGCGGACAGTGAAGTCGGCAGGGGGACGACGTTTACCTTTATTTTACCAATTCATAGCCAGCGTCGGCAATGACTTTGGCAAAGTCTTCCGTCGGGATGTCTTTGCTGGTCGTGACGTCGGCTTTTTTGCCTTCCAAGTCGACCGTAACGGCTGTGACGCCGTCCATAGCGGCTAATGCATCATGTACGTGTTTCTGGCAGTGCTGGCACATCATACCTTCGATTTTCAAAGTTTTTTCCATGGTTTCATCCTCTTCTTTCTTTGGGGTAATAAGATTTTTTAATGTATATCCAGCAGTGGTGATGACTTTTTTGAAGTCCTCTGCGGAAATAGCTTTATCAGCGGAGACATCGGCTTTCTGCCCATCCAGGTCGACGACGGCATCGGTGACGCCGTCCATGGCTTTCAGGACTTTCGTGACCGTAGCCACGCAGTGCTGGCACATCATGCCTTCGATGGACAGGGTATAGTGGAACGGGGCCGGAGCCGCTGCCACTTCGGGAACCGGATTTTGCGGAGCTGCCTGTGTGGCTTTAGGGCTATCTGCTTCCTGTGCCGATGTTTCACGTGAAACATCAGTGCTGTGCGTCGTCTTGAAGAAGCGCAGGCGCAGGGCGTTCATGCAGACCGTGAAGCTCGACAGGCTCATGGCAGCGGCGCCGATCATCGGGTTGAGGCGGATGCCGAAGGCCGGATAGAGGACCCCGGCTGCCAGGGGAATACAGATGATATTGTAGAAGAAAGCCCAGAACAGGTTTTCTTTGATATTCTTGATGACGGCCTTGCTCAGGCGGATGGCGCTGACGGCGTCGAGGAGGTCGCTGCGCATGAGGACGGCATCGGCGCTTTCGATGGCGACGTCTGTGCCGGCACCGATAGCCATGCCCAGATCGGCTTTCGCCAGGGCCGGTGCATCGTTGATGCCGTCGCCGATCATGGCGACTTTATGGCCTTGGGCCTGGAGGGCGGCGATGTGTTTTTCTTTATCCTGCGGCAGGACGCCGGCAATGACCCGGGGAATGTGCAGGCGCTGGCGGATGGCTTCGGCCGTGCGCTGGTTGTCGCCAGTGAGCATGACGACGTGGATGCCCATTTTGGCAAAGTCGGCAATGGCTTCGGCGCTGGTCGTTTTTTCGACGTCGGCTACGGCGATGATGCCGATGATTTCCTTGTCGTCGGCAAAGAGGAGCGGTGTCTTGCCGTCGTCGGCCAGAGCGTTGAGGCTGGCCGTGATAGCTTTGGTGTCGATATGGGCTTCGTCCATGAGGCGCATATTGCCGGCATAATAAGTCTTGCTGTCGATGACGGCCTGGACGCCGCGGCCGAAGAGGGCCTTGAAATCGCTGGCCGTCTTGCCGGTCAGCTGGTGCTCGCTGGCGTAGGTCGTAATGGCTTCAGCCAGGGGATGTTCACTGCCTTTTTCCAGAGCTGCCGCAATGGCGACGAGGTCTTCTTTTGTGCCTTTCAAGGGAACGATGTCCGTAACTTTCGGCCGGCCTTCGGTGATGGTGCCGGTCTTGTCCATGACGACCGTATCGATGGCATGGGCCGTTTCCAGGGCTTCGCCAGATTTGATGAGGATGCCGTTTTCAGCCCCTTTGCCAGTGCCGACCATGATGGCAACCGGTGTAGCCAGGCCCAGGGCGCACGGGCAGGAGATGACCAGGACGGAGATGGCCGTCGAGAAGGCAAATTCGGCATCGACGCCCATGACGAAGTACCAGATGAGGCCGGTAATGATGGCGATAGTGATGACGGCCGGGACGAAGTAGCCAGAGATGGTATCGGCCATCTTGGCGATGGGCGCCTTGCTGGCGCTGGCTTCGTCGACGAGTTTGATAATCTGGCTGATGGTCGTATCGGCGCCGACGCGGCGGGCTGTAATGTGGATGAAACCCGTCTTATTTATCGTAGCCGATGTGACTTTGTCGCCGACTTGTTTTTCAACAGGAATACTTTCGCCGGTAATAGCGGCTTCATCGATGCTGGTCGTGCCTTCAGAAATGACGCCGTCAGCCGGGATGCTTTCACCGGGGCGGATGACGATTTCATCGCCGACGACAAGGTCTTCGACGGGGATGACCGTTTCGACGCCGTTGCGCAGGACCGTCGCCTGTTTCGGTGCCAGGTCCATGAGTTTTTCAATGGCGGTGCTGGTCTTGCCTTTGGCGCGGGCTTCGAGGAACTTGCCGATGTCGATGAGGGTGACGATCATGCCGGCTGATTCAAAGTACAGGTTGGTGCTGTACTGGGCGACGAGGGCCCAGTCACCGTGGCCCATGCCCCAGCTCATGCGGAAGATGGCGAAGACGCCGTAGACGGCAGCGGCCATGGAGCCGAGCCCGACCAGGCTGTCCATGTTCGGTGCACCCTGGAAGAGGTTGCGGAAGCCGTTGACATAGTACTTGCGGTTCAAGTACATGATGGGCAGGATTAATAAGAACTGGGTAAAGGCAAAGGTAATGGCATTTTCATCTCCGTGGAAGACGTACTGGAAGCCTTCCGGGACGGGGATGCCGAACCATTCATAGAACATGTGGTGCATGGCGATGTACATGACCGGGATCAGGAAGAGGATGGACCCGATGAGGCGGTGCTTCATGGCCTTCATTTCTTCCTTGGCAATGTCGGATGCGCTTTTCTGGGGCGCACCGGCCGACTGCGGGCTGCCGCTTTCAGCCGGGCTGGCGCCATAGCCGGCATCGACGACGGCCTGGATGATGTCTTGTTCGCTGACGACGTTTTCATCATACGAGGCCTGCATGCTGTTGGTCAGCAGGTTGACGCTGGCCTTGTCGATACCGTCCAGCTTGTTGACGGCTTTTTCCACGCGGGCTGAGCAGGCGGAGCAGCTCATGCCGGTAATGGTGAATTTTTCGTGCTTCAAAATACTCACTCCTTTATTTCATGAGTTTTTGTAAAGTGCAGACGAGTTCATCGACGACTTCGTCTTTGCCTTCACGGATGTCGTGGACGACGCAGGACTTGATGTGCTGGCCCAGGAGCTCCTTGTTGAAAGAATTCAAGGCCGACTGGATGGCACTGACCTGAGTCAGGATATCAATACAATAGCGATCGTCTTCGACCATTTTTTTCACGCCCCGTACTTGGCCTTCGATGCGGTTCAGACGGGAAATGAGTGATTTATACTCTTTGCCCTCTTTATTGCGATACTTATGCTTTTCCGTATCGCAGCAAGGACAGACTTTCTTTTCGGACATAATTGAATGCTCCTTTCAAATAAATACCCCTATGAGGTATATTAATATAATATACCTCATAGGGGTATATGTCAAGGGGAGTTGTTAGTGGTTAGTAGTTAGTGGATGGTTTTTTATTTGTAGGGGCGACCGCGTGGGGCGCCCGCTCCGGAATATGCATGATTTCCCAATCAGTTTGCCAGGAAAATCATCCAAACGGGCCGCCTTAACAGGACGGCCCCTACGGTGCGGCCATGAGGCCGCCACGAGCCACGAACCACGAACCACTAAAAAAAAAGGCGCTGTCTTCACGCGACAGCGCCTTTTTTTTATCCTTATTTCAACAATGCTTTGACGGCTTCTGTTTCGTCCGTAGCGTTTTCGTTACCAGAGATGATGGCACCCTGGGCTACGATGCAGTCGAGGCCTTTGTCCTTGCGGACCTGGTCGACTTTGGAAACGACGTCTTTTTCAATGGGGACGATCAGCTTGTTTTCCAGCTTGCTCAGGTTCTGAGCGAGTTCACGGCCGAGGTTCTGGCGTTCCTGATCGGTCTTCATTTTCGGAGCTTTTTTAGCGAACTGTTCGTTAGCATCTTTGACAGCAGCCTGCATCTGAGCGCTGACTTTCGGGAAGTCCTTGTGGGACTGTACTAAGGTATCGAAGTTGACGTAACCGACGCCGGAAGCGAAGGCCGACGAAGCAGCGACAAGGCTCATCATTCCCATAACGGCAAGGGATGCCAATTGTTTTTTCAGTTTCATAATGTATTCCTCCTGTACCGCAGAGCGGCTGAATTACTCTTTCTTACAATGTTCTATTCGTATATTATAACAAACTTACTGCTAAAGTACAACATGCACGGCTTCAGGCCTTTTCATCTTCCCCTTCTGTCTTGTCTTCGTCATCATCGTGGATATAGATATATTTATCCTTTTTCATCTTATCGATGATTTCCGGAGCCATGGCAATGAGTTTTTCAAAAGCCGAAGCCTGGTAGCCATCTTTCTTGATGGAGAACATTTCGACCCGGTCGCCTTTGATGACCAGGATGGCTGCCGGTTCCATCTTAGCGCCGCCGCCGCTGCCGGCACTGCTGCGGCCGTTTTCCGTCTTGCCATTGACGCCGCCGGACCCGAAACCAAAGGTGACGTCGACGAAAGGCACCAGGATGGCATCGCCGATGTGGACGGCCTGGCCGACGACGGTTTCGACTTTGATCATTTCTTTGAAACTTTCAAAAATTTCTTCCAAGTTGTTCTTGATGTACGAGTTATCCATGTTCTTCCTCCTTGTTCACAGCGTGCCACTCAGCCCATAGACGGCGTACAGGCCGGGAGGCGGCAAAGACGGCTGTAAACAGAAGCAGCACTGCCGGATATAGACGGCCCGAAGCACGGACGGTACAGTCATACTGTTCCTCGACGAAATTGAATTGTAAGTCTGTGACGCTCCCCGGACAGATGGCATAGAGGGCGCCGGCCAGCATCCCCGTTTCATGGGGCTCCGGGAGGCCGATGATGCCGGTCAGGGTAAAGCGGCGGATCTGGCCATGGCCGAGCAGGCGGGACAGCCAGGTGAAGAAGGCCGCCAAGAAATCGCTATTGAAGATGCCCGGCAGGAGCTGGCATATCGGCGGCTTCTTTTTGGGGCTTCCTGACTCTGTCGATTCCGGGGCCTCCGGCCCTTTTTCGCGGAGCAGGTCTTCATACGTGAGGTGCTGGCTTTCTTTTTCCAGTTCCTCCCAGGCTTTCTTGGCTTCTTCCGGCGTCGGGGGCGGTGTTTCTACCGGCTCTTTCACGGCAGGGCTGCGCTTCCAGCAGGTATGCAGCTCGTGATGCGGTTCTTCGCCCAGGGAATAGGACCAGGATGCATCGGCCAGCTTCCGGCCCCAGCTTCCCTGGCCTTCGACCTGGAAGGGCGTGCCGATATGGACGGTCAGGGCATAGGTAATGGGCAGGCAGAGGATGAGCAGTATGCAGCTGAATAAAATGGCAAGGACGACGACAATCGCCATAGTGCAGCCCCCTTTTGTGAAAATAATCCGTTACTTTTATTTATTCTATATATATGGGGCAAGTTCCTTTTTTTTAGGCGTCCTGTTTTTCTTTTTCTTTTTGGCTATGTCACAACAAACAGTTGATATATAGCCATTTTTATAGGGGAGCCTTAAAACTCCCCTACAAACTGTTATTTGCAGTTATCTATACTCATTTGGAATTTCGATATGAAGTGTCTCACACAATAACTTCACATCATGTGCATCATTTTCATCAAACTCGTATCCCAGATGGAACATTACTTGACTATATGGTTCAATACAGGAAACCTCTATTTCCTCAATTCTTCCTTTACCCGAAAAAGTTTCTACCGGAAAACAATCCCCATCATAAAGAATTTCACCTTCGTCCGTATATTCAAAACAATGCAAATCAATAATTCTGTTTTTCAAATCTTCCCATACAGTATGGTTCAATGTTGTATATTCCATCTTAATCTCATAAAAGCCATTAGCTTTCATTATTTCTATAAAGTTCTGATAATCGTTCTTTTCTACAAAAATGTCAATATCATTATGGGCTCTTGACTGATATCCAAGAAGAGCATCTACACCCCAGCCACCATCAAGAAAGACTTTAATCTCCGCATCTATTGCAAATTGAAGAATCTGTTTTACATCTGTTATATTGACCATCTTATCATCTCCACAAATTCTAATTAGGCGACCAGAGGAACTGCTGGTCTGTTTGATAAGTCTCTGCATTTAGCAGTTTTCAATGTTGCCAAAACGAAAGTCAAGAAGATGTTCCTTTTCTCCATGTCACTTTCTTTGGCATAATTTACAAGGTTATTCCACACAAGATAGTTGTTCAGATATTTGGTGGAAACACCATTAAAACCACGCATAAACCTCTTTAACTGACTATGGTAGCTATTGATATGCTGTATATTATAAATGCCTTTCTTGGCTTTGCCCGTCTTTAACTGTACAAGGTCAATGCCGTTGGCATTCGTAAATCTCACATAGGAGTTCATCTTGTCCGTAACAAGAGTGGAATTGGTCTTAATCCTACCATCATAAATATGATGTAAATCTTTTGTAGAAACTCTACCAGTATTCGTAATCTTGGAGATAGACAAGCCATTCCTATTAACCGCACAAGGAACACATACTTTTTCTTTGGACAAGCCTCTGATATGTGTAGAATGACCACGCTTATGAGCCTTGCGTGGCATAGTAAATGTCTTACTCTTACTATGATTGCCCTTGTACGAGATGGCGAAAAAAGTTTCGTCAGCCTCAATAATGCCGTTAAGAGTAACATCGTCTGCCATATTCTGAAGAGCGTCTAAAATCTTGTGCCTCCAAAGGAAAGCGGTGTTTCTATGAATACCACAAGCAACAGCAGTCTTACGAATGGATAAACCATTCATCATACAATCAATATACTGTTCCCATACGGACAAGTCTTTTCTTGTACCAGACACAATGGAGTTCGTAGCAATCACGAAGGACTTGCCACAATCCTTGCATACATATCGCTGCGTACCGTCTTTACGATGACCGTTACGAACCACATGAATACAACCACAAAGAGGGCATACACGACCATTTGCAAAGCGTTCCTTTGCCACGAAATCTTCAATATTCAAAGACTTTACAAAGGCAGTGCTTAAAAGCATTGTTTTAAGGCTTTCCTGCTCTGCAACAGTCAACTTACCGATAATATCTAATGCGTCTTTGATAGTAGGCATATCCAATTACCTCCTTCGGTGGTACTATTTCCTACTATTATTATGCGCTATTTCTCGTCAAAAATCAACCGTTTGTTGTGACATAGCCTTCTTTTTTATTAAAAATGCAGTCTACGTTTTCGGCACCGAAGCAGCGGGAACAGGAAATGCACAGGGCCGGTTCCGTATCGCCCGATTTCCAGCGGTTCGGCAGGTCCGGCTGGCGCAGGAAGGGGCGGCTCATGGAAATGAAAGCCAGGTCTGTCGATTCCAGGGCTTCTTCGATATCGGCTATAGTGCGGAAGCCGCCGACGACGCCGACGTCGGTTTTACCTTTCAGCAGGGCAGCTGCCTCTGCTGCATAGGCTTTGAAGTACATCGGTTCCTTCGTGCGGCGGATAGCCCGGATCGGGCCTTTGCGCGGCAGGGACGACGTATTGCCGCCGCTGACTTCGATGGCGTTGACGCCCTGGTCGGCCAGCCAGGCCATGACCTGTTTGCTTTCTTCAAAGGTCAGACTGCCGTCTTTCATGAAGTCGGCACAGTTCAATTTAACCCAGATGGGATAATCGGCGCCGACGGCCTGGCGCATGGCAGCGATACATTCCAAAAGGAAGCGTGCCCGATTTTCCAGGCTGCCGCCGTAGGCATCGGTGCGGGTATTGAAATGGGGCGACAGGAATTTGCTGGCCAAATAGCCGTGGGCGCCGTGGAACTGGACGCCGTCGAAACCAGCCTTTTTGGCCCGAGCGGCAGCTTTTGCGACGGCGTCCGTCAATTCATGGATCTGGTCGACTGTCAGGGCCTGCGATTCCTGGGTCCATTTGCCGACTTTTTCCGTGACGCCGCTGGGGCTGAAGATGATGCGCGTTTCGCCTTCCGGCGTTTCCGGCATGAGGATAGCTGAGCCCATGACGACGAGCTGGGCTACGATTTTGCCGCCGTGCTGGTGGACGCGGTCGACGACCTGGGACAAAGGAGCGATACATTCATCGTCGTCGATGCGTATCTGACAGTGCTGGCGCGGTTCCATCTTATTGGTCGCCATCATCCCCGTGATGATGAGGCCGGCGCCGCCATCAGCCAGGTTTTCATACATTTCGGCCAGATTTTCTGTCGGAAGGCCGTAATTCCCCATTCCTTCAAAAGTAGCAGAACGGACAAGGCGGCACTTCGCTTCAATACCGCCAATGCGACATGTATCAAATGACATGGTAGAAATCTCTCCTTGGTAATATAAAATGAATTTCAGTTTATCTTGAACATTATACAATATTTGCAGAAATAAGCCAATGCATTGTTTTTTGCTCCTTTTGTAAAGTGTGATGTTTTTAGTTGGCTTCATTAAGCGAGTATGATATAATACAAGTGTTTGTTAATTTTACAATTCACGAAGGGATGTTGAATACATGGCTACAGCAATGGTAATCGGAACCCAATGGGGCGACGAAGGTAAAGGTAAGATCGTAGATTATTTGGCCCAGAAGGCCGATGTCGTCATCCGCTCCCAGGGTGGGAATAACGCCGGCCATACGGTCGTCGTCGACGATAAGTCCTTTGCACTGCGTCTCTTGCCGTCGGGAATCCTCTTTTCCGACAAAACCTGCATCATCGGCAGCGGCGTCGTTGTCAATCCGAAAGTCCTCCTTGAAGAAATCGAAGGCATGACCTCCAAAGGCGTGCAGATCAGCAAATTGGAAATTTCCACGCGTGCGCATGTCATCATGCCGTATCATATCCGCATTGATGAAGAAGATGAAAAGCTCAAGGGCGACGCTAAGATCGGCACGACGAAAAACGGTATCGGACCGTGCTATGCCGACAAAGTCAACCGCGTAGGCATCCGCATCGGCGACCTCATGGACCGCGATGTCTTTGCCAAGAAACTGCGCGTCAATATTGACCTTAAAAACCGTCTCTTTGAAAAATATTATGGCTGCGAAGGCTTCGATTATGATGAAGTCCTCAAAGAATACCTCGGCTATGCCGACCAGATCCGCCAGTATGTAAAGGATACGAACTATTCGGCCAATCTCTATGTCAGTGAAGGCAAGAAAGTCCTCTTTGAAGGGGCTCAGGCTGCTATGCTCGACCTCGACCATGGTACATATCCCTTCGTTACCAGCTCCAATCCGACGGCTGGCGGCGCTTGCACCGGTTCTGGCGTCGGCCCCCGTCGTATGGAAAATATCGTCGGCGTCGTCAAAGCCTATACGACCCGCGTCGGCGCTGGCCCGTTCCCGGCAGAACAGCTCAACGAAGTTGGCGAATACCTGCGCAATACAGGCCATGAATTTGGTACTGTCACCGGTCGTCCCCGCCGCTGCGGCTGGCTCGATACGGCTGTCGTCAAATACGCAGCTATGCTGAACAGCCTCGATTACCTGGCTATTACCCGCCTGGATATCCTCGATGACCTGGATACCATCAAAATCTGCACGGGTTATAAATATCAGGGCCAGATTCTGAAAGAATATCCGGCCAGCCTCGACGTCCTGGAAAACGTCGAACCGATTTATGAAGAAATGCCGGGCTGGAAAGCCGATATTTCCAAGTGCAAATCGTACGATGAATTGCCGGAAGCAGCCCGCCACTATGTCGAACGCATCAGCGAACTCACGGGCGTTCCCCTGGGCATCGTCTCCGTCGGCCCGAACCGCAGCCAGACGATCATCCTCAAAAAGATTTTCTAAAAACAACTGAATTACACCATAATATGTGAAAGGTCCTGCCGCTTATGCGGCAGGACCTTTCAAGTTGTTAGTTGTTAGTAGTTCGTGGTTCGCCAAGAATAAACGCCCCAATCGGGGCATCCGTAGGGGCCGTCCTGAAAGGCGGCCCGCCGTGACCGGTCGGTAATACATTATATGGTCCATGTGGCATGACTTTACGACCTGCGTTTTTTCGGACTCAGATGCGGCGTTCCGCCGCGACAGACTCAAGCTGACAACGACGCTTCGGGAAACCCTCAGCGCGTAGCGGGCCGCCCTTTGGGACGGCCCCTACGAGCCACGAGTCACTAGCCACGAACCACGAATCATTCCCCGCAATGGCCGGCCATTGCGCAGGCGCTGCACGAGCCGGAGCAGCCGCCGCCGATGAAGTTCAGGCCGATGACGCCGGTTACGGTTTTTCTCGGCATGAGCATGCCGCTGGGCAGGAGGGAAACGCCGATTTGTTCGGCGTGGACGGCCTGGGCGATGTTGGCCATCTGGCCGGCTGGCCAGTCACCGGTACCGGGATTCATGATCCAGGCGGCTTTATAGCCTTTATCGGCGCCGGCTTCGTCGAGCATGTCGACGAGCTGTTTCGTATAGCCGGCAGTAGCGACGGCCAGGGCCGAATCGAGGGCCAGGCCACGGGTGATGTCTTTGTTCATGAACAAGGCATCGACTTCTTTTTCCACGGCTTCGCCCAAGGTGACGGCATACATCAGGACGATGGCTGAATCTTCGATTCGCTGGCAGGCCGTCGGGCTGCTGATGGTGAAGGGGCTGTCGCAGAGGACCATATGAGATGTATTGTCATAGAAGCACTGCTGGCAGATGGCCTGTGGTTTGGCCAATTCCATGACGCGCTGGCACGCTTCCTGGACGAAATCATCGGAAAGTTCGGCAGCTCCGCGCTGCAAGGCATATTCTTTGACGCTGGCGGCGTCGATTTCCCGCAAGGGGTCGGTAAATGTTGGCATTTTATACATCCTTTCTGAATCTGTACATTTGCTTCTTATTATACCATAGAAATTGTTAGAAAAATCAATGAAATCGGGGCAATAAATATTTGATTAAATGGTGGATAGACGATATACTATAATATAGACTTTAAAAATAATTTTGATAGAAATGAGGTGGACATGGTGGCAGTCGACGAGTCCCCAGCTGAACGGGGCGCCCCGGCAGAAATCGCCGTAGAATGTATTGTCCCCAATCCCCATCAGCCACGGCAGACCTTTGATGAACAAGGGCTGGCCGCTTTGGCGGATTCCATCCGTCAGCATGGGCTTGTCCAGCCCGTCGTCGTCCAAAAGACCGGACCTGGCAGGTATGAACTGATTGCCGGCGAACGGCGGCTGCGGGCAGCGAAGCGCTGCGGCTTGAAAACGGTGCCGGCCATCATCCGCAAGTATACGCCGGATGAAGCGGCTGAAATCGCCCTTGTCGAGAATCTGCAGCGCAAGGACCTGGATGCCATTGAAGAAGGCCTGGCTTATGAGCGGCTCATGAAGGACTTCGGCTTGACCCAGGAACAGACGGCGCAGAAAGTCGGGAAAAGCCGGTCTCACGTGGCCAACATGGTCCGGTTATTGCAGCTGCCAGCTGACATCAAGGAATGGATTGCGGCGGGACGCTTATCCATGGGACAGGCCCGCCCTCTTTTACAGCTGCCTTCTGCGAAATTGCAGCGTGAAGCGGCCCTGCACATTTTGAAGCATGACCTGTCGGTCCGCAAGGCCGAAGCCCTGGTGCGCCATTTGATGAGCCAGGCCAAGCCTCGTCCGGAGCCGGATGCTCACCTGGCCTGGCTGCAGGATAAGCTGAAGATGTCCTTGGGGACTGACGTTGCCATCCAAGTGGGGAAGGACCGGAAAAAGGGGAAAATCGAGATTTCCTTTTCTTCGGAAGCAGAATTTGAACGGCTGCTGTCGATCCTTACCGAAGAAAAAGAAGACCCATCGCCGTCCCCTCTTTCTTCGTTTCACATATAAATTTTTTGCATGTTCATGGGAGGAAAGAAATGCTGAATGTCGATATGCAGGCTGCCCTTATGGCGCTTGCCGGTATTGGCGGGCTGATTTTATTGATTTTGCTCGTCTATATCGTCATTTTACACAAGAAAATCAGAAAATTAGAAACGAATTATACCTTTTTTATGCAAGACGAAACGGGAGCCAGCGTCGAATCCAAGCTGCGTGACGACGTCGACAAACTGCATAATCTGCAGGGGACGCTCGACATGATCCACCAGACGCAGAAGGACATCATGGCTGTCCAGAACCATTGTTTCCGTAAAATTGGGTTCGTTAAATATAATGCCTTTGACAATATCGGCAATAATCTGAGCTTTGCCTTTACCGTCCTCGACGGGAAGAATGACGGTTTCTGCCTTTCCAGCGTCTATGGACGCAACGAATCGCGTATTTTCGCCAAACCGATCGTTGAAGGGAAATGCCTCTACGGGATGAGCGAAGAAGAACGGGAAAGCCTGGACAATGCCTTGAATTACAGCGGCGATATGCAGGCCGTTCAAAAGGATCTGGAAGAATAATAAAGAGGGGAAAAGTGTGAAGATCCACATCAAGATATATCCATGGATGCGCACCCTGCAATCATGGTTCCAACGAATGAAAGCCTGGGAAACACCGTCATGGTGGCCGTCGTTCCTGAAAACGGACCGGACGGAGCCCCTGGTCGTGACACCGGCTCAATATAAGAAACTCATCCGCGCCTGTGCTGTCGCAGTGGTCGTCATTGTAATCGCTGCAGGTATCGGCATTTACGAGTTCGTTTCGCTTCAGCAGACTAAAGCGCAGGAAGCCCTGCATGAACAACAGCTGGAATTGATGCGTGAAAAGACGACATCCCTCCAGGAAAAGATGGATAAGATGGATTCCCTGGACCAGGAACTGCGGCAAATGGTCAAGGGTTCGGGGGCTGGTGACAGCCCAAAAGGTGACGGTGGCGTAGCAGGGGGACAGAAGAAATCTCCGGACCTTTCTCATGCCAGCTACAATGACCTGTTATTGGCCACCTCGCGTTTGGAAACCCGCAGTAATGCCCGCATCATCAGCTTCATCACCTTGAAGACGGTCTTGAGCGATACCGCAGGCGAACAGGTTCGGCAAATGCAGCAGATTACCCATAAGTACCAGGGAGGAGCCCTGGCCGGCGGCCAAGGGGGCGATGCCAGCAGCACGTCGACGACGCCTTCCATCTGGCCCGTCAGCGGGACAATTACGTCCAATTTCGGCTATCGCGGCAATCCTATTGGCGGCGGCTCCGGCTTCCACGAAGGCATCGACATCGGTGTCGACTACGGGACACCGGTCCGGGCGACGGCAGCCGGGAAAGTCACTATGGCCGGTTGGGTCGATGGTTATGGCAACCTCGTTGAAATCGACCATGGCAATGGGTTCGTTACCCGCTATGGCCATAACTCCATGCTGTTAGTTACGGTAGGACAAGAAGTCCGGGCCGGTTCGATTGTTGCCTTAGCCGGCAGTACAGGCCGCAGCACGGGACCGCACGTCCATTACGAAGTCCGCGTCAATGGAACCCCGACCAACCCGTTGCTGTTCTTGCCGTAGGGGGATTAGCATACAAGGGGAGTTGTTATTATGCTAGGCCCTTTTACTCAAAGGTTTGGGGTTTGATGTTTGAAGTTTGAGGTGATGGGAAAATTTTATGTCCCTCGACATCAAACATCAAACTTCACACATCAAACTAAAAAAGGGCTTGTCGTAGAACGACAAGTCCTTTTTCACTACCCCCAGGAAGGAGGATTTTATGAAGAGATACATGGAGATACTGGCTTTTTGTATGCTTTTTATGGCTTTTTTCCTGAGTGGATGCAGCTTGTCTCCGACGAATATGGGTGTCCTCATCGGGACGAACCTGGCTTTGAGCGGCAAGGGGATGTCCTATTCGACTTCGACAGAACGGGGCATCGAACTGGCCAAGGATATGGTCAATGACCGGGGCGGACTGTTGGGCAGGCCCGTCCAGATTGTATCCGTAGATAACCACGGAAAGCCGGAAGATGCCGAAGCGGCTATCCAGCAGCTGACAGTACGTCACGTATCGGCCATCATCGGGCCGGACCTGACGGATTGTACGCGGGCGGTCTTACCTAATGTGGAAGCCGTGAAGATCCCCCTCATCAGCCCGGCCTGCACCCAGCCGGATATCACCGTCGATCCGAAGTCTCACGAAGTCTACCGCTATATTTTCCGGGCGGCTTATATCGATGCCTCTCAGGGACGGGCCATGGCTGATTATGCTTTGAAACAGCTCCATGTCAAGCGGGCCGCTGTCTTTTATTATCCCGATAAGACGTATGCCCAGGGCCTGGCCGAATATTTCCGCAGTGCCTTTGCCGCCAGTGGCGGTGAGGTCCCCGTCTATATCCCCGTGGAAGAGGTGCAGGATTTGACCAAATACCTGTCCTTATTGCAGCGAGAAAATGTCGATGTCATCTATCTTCCCGGCTACGATGACTGGACGATACCGGCCATTACGCTGCTGCGCAGTCACGGCATTTCCCAGCCCCTGCTGGGTCCCGATGGCTGGAACGGGCCCAAGATGGAACGGGACGTCGATACATCCTATTTGACCCAGGTCTATTATACGGACCATTATGCCGGTCATGACGCCAGTGAAGCGGCCAGACGGTTTTCCCAGGCTTACTATGAAAAATACGGAGAATGGCCGGACAGTTATGCCGCTCTCGGCTATGATGCCTTCATGATGACGGCCGATGCCATTGAACGCTGCCAGTCAGCAGAAGCGCCTGACGTAGCCCGGGAGTTAGAAAAGACCATTGATTATGACGGTGCGACCGGGACTATTTCTCTCGATGCCAATCATGATGCGATTAAAGATGTCTTCATCATGACCTTTAAAGACGGCCAGCCCGAACTGGCTGCGACGATTCCCAAAGACCGTCAGACACAGTAAGGCAGATACTTTGTCATGGCTTGGCGCCGTGCCTTCCAGTTGGGCATGCGGATGGTCATGGCATCATAGAAATGGCGGGAGTGATTGGGCTGAAGAAAATGGCAGAGTTCGTGAAGCATGACGTGGTCGATGATTTCTTCAGGCATGATAGCCAGGTAGGTGTTCATGGTGACGATGCCTTTGAGGGGCATACAGGACCCCCAACGCGACCGCATGACCCGTTGTTTCAGGACCGGGTCGGGCAAGGCGAGGCCGTCGAATAAGGGCTGCATCCGGGATAAACTAGCAGGAAAGAGCTTTTTCCCCAGACTTTGCAGCAGCTTATGGTATAGCTTCTGTTTCATGACCGGTGTATCATCGGCCAGTTCCATGAAGACTGTCTGGCCGCTGCGGCGGATGCTGTTTTGTAGTCCCAGGCGGACGTCGAGCTTATAGAGCTGGCCCGCCAAATAGAGCGTATCGCCGTCGCTGAGGGTCAGCATGGGAAATTTACGTTTCCGTTCTGCCATCTCATCCATGGCGCGGACGATGAAATCTGTCTTTTTTTGCAGGAAATCTTCGATATATTCCCAAGGGACACGGGCCGGTGCCGAAATATACAGCGTGCCGTCACTGCGGACGTGGAGATTGATGTTTTTCACTTTTTTTCGGACCAGGATGACCGGGAAGGTTTGGCCCTGGGCCGTGAATTGGCGTTGTTCGTTCGTCATGGTGATACCTCGCAGAAATAAGATTTGTAGCTATTGTAAATAGAATCTGTTCGTTTGTCAAAAAAAGGAAGGTAGATTATGCTCGATTTTACGGCCATTGACTTTGAAACGGCCAATAAATATGCCAACAGCGCCTGCTCCCTGGCAGCCGTTACCATGAATGATGATCGCTGTGTCAAAGAAGGTTATACGCTTATTCAGCCGCCTTTCATGCGTTTTGATCCGGGCAATATCCAGATTCATGGCATCACGCCGGACCAGGTCGCCCATAAACCGAAGTTCGACGCCCTGTGGGACCGCATCCGGCCGCACCTGGAAGGGCGTATCCTGGTCGCCCACTATGCCGTCTTCGATACGCGGGTCCTGCGCAGCCTGCTGCGGACGTATCACCTGGAAAAGCCCCAGGCATCCTATGCCTGTACGGTGGAAATTTCCCGCCGCGTCTGGCCGGACCTGCCGAACCATAAATTAGATACCGTCGCCGGCTATCTCGGCTACTCCTTCCGCCATCACCAGGCCCTGGATGATGCCCGGGCCTGCGCCTACATCGTCCTCAAAGCCGCAGAAATCGTCGGCGCCTCGTCCATGGAAGAACTCCTTGACGCGACGCACCTTACTTTGAAAACCTTGTAATAAAGTTTGTAGCATGTAGTTTGTAGTTGTAGGGGCCGTCCCAAAGGGCGGCCCGTCTGTCATGGTGGTGTACACGTAATGCATGACGGGTGATGTGTGAAAACATCATTCATCTGCCCGAATAGCTATGTCTACAATTCACAGCGGGACGCCTTAGCAGGACGTCCCCTACGATATCGCATACAGGCGATGGAAATGAACTCAAGACAGCTGGCGGAACGGACAGCAGTGGCGACGGCCCTCTTGTGGGAATCCCATGAACTGCCCGTTCTCAGGTTGTAGGTCGTTCGTCGTATGGAAATAAAAATAATAAGCCGTCACGATGAACGATGAACGAACAACTTTTGAGATAAAAGCGTCCGGCATAATGGCAGAAAGTCTCACTGCAGTATTGACTAGTCAATTTAAGAGTGCTATGATATATCCCGTCAATAAATTTGACTAGTCAATTATAAAAGGAGCGATTGCATTGATAAAAGAAAGATTATGGACTCGTGATTTCGTGGCTTTGGTCCTGGCCAATGGCTTTTTATTCGCTGGTTTCCATTTTCTCTTGCCGACGATTACCCTCTATGCCGCCAGTTTAGGGGCTACTGGCGAGGAAATCGGTCTGATCGGCGGCATCTTTGGCTATTCGGCCATTTGTATCCGCCTGTTCACGGATACCGGTGTCCACTATTTAGGGAAAAAGAAGTGCCTTTACCTGGGCCTGGCTCTTTCTATTTTAGCCACCGTGTCGTATTATATGTTTGATAGTATCCACGCCATCGTAGCCGCCCGTATCCTCCACGGCTTCGGTTTTGGCCTGAGCACGACTTTTGCAGCGGCTATCGTCGCCGATGTCATACCGGCCAGCCGCCGCGGCGAAGGAATTGGTTATTTTGGTTTAGGCAGTACGGTCATGATGGCTCTGGCTCCGGCTGTCGGTTTATTTTTACTCAATGATATCAGCCCGGCAGCCTTGTTCTTCTCGTCGGCCGCCTTCTCCTTCTTGGCCGTCCTTGTCAGTATCTTCTGTCATGCCGGTAAGAAAGTCCGCCGCGTCGAAGTGACGGAAAAGGCTTCCCTGCGCGACCGCATCTGCGAAACGGGCACGGGCCTTCCGGCTATTTTGACGATTTTCTTCGGCGCCGCCTATGGCAGTGTCAATACGTATATCGCCATGATGGCTGCAGAAGCCCATATTGAAAATGCCGGTTTATTCTTCATCATTGGGACGCTGTTTGTCTTCATTTCCCGTCCCTTTGGCGGCCGTCTCCTCGATGCCAAAGGCGCCTTTGCCGTCGTCATGCCCGGGTCAGTCTTGTATTTGATCGGGTTGTTGCTCATCATGGCCGCCCATTCGCTCATGGTCTTATTGGCAGCGTCTGTCTTTTACGGTTTAGGTGCCGGCCTGCTGCTCCCGGCTCTGCTGACGTGGATTCTGAATATGGTCCGCCCGGAACGTCGCAGTTCCGCCAGCGCGACCTTCTATAATATGCTCGATATCGGTACCAGCACGGGCATCCTCGTCTTGGGCTTCATCGCCGGTATGGTAGGCTATCGCCACATGTACTGGAGTGTCACAGCCCTTATGATTTGTTTTGCTGTCCTGTTCATGTTCTGTCATTATCGCTATGGCAGCGATGTCATGGCTAGTCAGAAAGTGGGAAAAGGAGCCGTCGCCGATATCCATAAAGATTGAGAGGTATCCTAATGGACGTACGAGATCGGAAAGATGATGAATTGATACGACAATTATTCTGTACGACCCGGATTTTTTCCCGGACTTTGAACGGCTGTGTAGCCCCTTTAGGACTTCACAGCTCGGAATGGATGGTCCTGAACTTCATTCACTTGAATGACGGCATTGCCCAGGCCGATTTGATCCGCTATTTCAAGGTAGAAGCGGCAGCGATTACGCGCACGTTGAGCCGGCTGGAGAAGAAAGGCCTGATTAGCCGTCATCCTATGGAGAAAGGGCGGGGTAAGTACATCGAATTGACCGAAGACGGCCGGGACCTGTTTGCCAAAGCGGAACCTTTTGTAACGGCCCATCGGAGACAGGCCTTGCAGGGATTGTCAGCAACGGAACGTCAGCAGCTATTGACACTGTGTGCGAAAGTCCAAGCGGCTTTAGAGGCGGAATAGTATATATTTTTATCATATAGAGGACTTACCTATACTGATTTCCCATAGATAGCTTACAAATCATCGGCATATGCGTATAATTAAATCAAGATATTACCTATGCTGAAAGGAGATTTTAAAAATGAAAATTGTCTTGTTGGAATCGTTAGGTATCAGCCAGGAATTGCTTGATTCGTATGTAAAACCCTTGAAGGAAAAAGGCTATGAATTTGCTGCGTATGAACGCAATGATGACCCAGCCGTCCAGATTGAAGAAGCGAAGGACGCCGATATCCTCATCATCGCCAACATGCCCCTTAAAGCGGAAGTCATCAATGCCTGCCCGAACCTGAAGTACATCGACGTTGCCTTTACAGGTGTTGATCACGTCGCCTTGGATGCTGCCAAAGCAAAAGGCATCAAAGTCAGCAATGCATCGGGCTATTCGACCGTTGCTGTTGCTGAATTGACCATCGCCATGATGCTCGACTTGCTCCGCCGCGTTCCCCAGGTCGATGCGGCTTGCCGTGCTGGTGGGACGAAGGCCGGCCTTGTCGGCAACGAACTGGAAGGGAAGACAGTCGCCCTTGTCGGCACTGGCCACATCGGTCATCGCGTTGCCGAACTGGTCCATGCCTTTGGTGCTAAAGTCATCGCCTATAACGGCTTCTCTCATAAAGCCGATACGGAACTGATCAAATACTTGCCCATGAAAGAAATGATGGAACAGGCCGATATTGTCAGCCTCCATTGCCCGGTAACGGATAAATCAAAGGGCTTGATCAATAAAGAAACTTTGTCGTATATGAAACCGACAGCCTTCCTAATCAATGAAGCCCGTGGCCCTGTCGTCGTATCCCAGGACTTGGCCGATGCCTTGAACAGCGGTAAAATCGCCGGCGCCGGCATTGATGTCTTTGAAAACGAACCGCCTCTTGACACCAATCACCCTCTGCTTCACGCTAAGAATACCATCGTCACGCCGCATGTCGCTTTCGCTACGGCTGAATCCATGGCCAAACGCGCCGTCATTGTCTTTGACAACATAGACGCATACTTAGCCGGAAATCAGAAGAACATCATTTTGTAATTATTGCAGGCTGTAAGCCGCAATCGTAGGGGCCGCCCAAAGGGCGGCCCGCTTTTTTTGGCCATTTTTATGCCTTTTATGCGCAAAAATCATGAATTTAATTTTTCTATTCCACTTATTCAAATCACACCCCTGTATCTTGCTTAATGAATACTAGTATGGTAGTATGTAACTGCGAAGAGAAATAAAAGAAACATCAACTAAATAAAATATTTTATAATTATTTTATAATTGGAGGATTGCCTTATGAGAATGACCTTCCGTTGGTACGGAGAAAAAGATGACAAAATTACCTTGCAGCAGATCGACCAGATTCCTGGCATGGACGGCATCGTCGGTGCCTTGTTCGATATTCCTGTCGGCGAAGTATGGCCCGTTGAACCGCTGTTGCATATCAAACAGCAGGCCGAAGCCCACAACCTGGTCTTCAAGGATCTGGAAAGCATCAACGTCCATGAAGACATCAAATTGGGCCTGCCCAGCCGTGACCAGTACATTGAAAACTACATTACGTCCCTGCGCAATGCTGCGAAAGCCGGCATCCAGATGGTCTGCTACAATTTCATGCCCGTCTTCGACTGGACGCGTACGGATTTAGCAAAACCTCTTTATGATGGCTCGACGGTCCTGGCTTATGATTACCATCTCATCGCCAACAAGACGCCGCAGGATATGGCCCGGGAAATCCTTGACAACAGCAACGGCTTCGCCCTCCCCGGGTGGGAACCGGAACGACTGAAAGAATTGTCACACTTGTTTGAACAGTATGAAGGCATGGATGAAGACGGCCTGCGCAAGAACCTGGAATATTTCCTGAAAGCCATCGTTCCTGTCGCTGAAGAAGTCGGCATCAAGATGGCTATTCACCCCGATGACCCGCCTATTTCCGTCTTTGGCCTGCCGCGCATCGTCAAGAACGAAGATGATCTCGATAAAATTGCAGCCATGGTTGACAGCCCGAGCAACGGTTTCACTATTTGCACCGGTTCTCTCGGCTCGAATCGTCAGAATGATATTCCCCATATCATCCGCAAATTCGGCAAGATGCAGCGCGTCAATTTCCTGCACATCCGCAACATCCAGGTCCATGAACCGTGGGTCTTCAACGAAGTCGCCCATAAATCGCAGATCGGCAATCTCGACATGTTCGAAATCGTCAAAGCTGCCTACGACATCGGCTTCGACGGTCCTATCCGTCCGGACCACGGCCGCATGATCTGGGGAGAAACAGGCCGCCCAGGCTATGGACTCTACGACCGGGCCCTCGGAGCTAACTACATTTGTGGCTTATGGGATGCTATTAACCGCACGTGCGGTCAGTTATAAAAAAGGAGGAACTTACGATGTTGCATTTGAATCGGCAAAGCTTGAAAGAGAATCGTGCTGAATGGGAAAAAGTCGGTATTACTCTTTATTCTTACGATGATAAAGCGGTACAGGAAGCTACCCAGCAGACTCCACAGTGGGTACATTTTGGTGGCGGCAATATTTTCCGCGCTTTTATTGCAGCTCTCCAACAGCAGCTGTTAAATAAAGGTATGGCTAAGACCGGCATCATTACGGCTGAAACGTATGATGAAGAAGTCATCGAAAAAGTCTATCGTCCTTTCGATAACTTGAGCTTGGCCGTTACCATGTATGCCGATGGCCGTTTTGAAAAAGAAGTCATCGGTTCGGTTATGGAATCTGTCGTCTGCCGCCCTGATTTCAAGGCAGACTGGAAGCGCCTGAAAGATATCTTTACCAATCCTTCCTTACAGGTTGCCAGCTTCACGATTACTGAAAAAGGTTATAAATTGAAAGATTATGCAGGCAACTTTTTCCCGGCTGTGGCTGAAGATATGAAGAAAGGGCCGGAACAGGCAACTAGTTCCATGGGTTGCATTGCTGCCTTGGCCTATGCCCGCTATCAGGCAGGCGCCTATCCCTTCGCCTTTTTGAGCCTCGACAACTGCTCTCACAATGGCGACAAAATCAAAGAAGCCATCTTGACCTTTGCTGATGAATGGGCAGCCAATGGCGTTGCTGACAAAGGCTTCGTCGATTATGTCAATGATCCGCAGAAAGTCACTTTCCCGTGGAGCATGATCGATAAAATTACGCCGCGGTCTTCGGAAAAAGTCCAGCATTATCTCAAAGACCTGGGCTTTGGCGATACAGAACTGATCCATACGGAAAAAGGAACCTATGCAGCCTTTGTCAATGCTGAAAACGCGCAGTATCTTGTCATTGAAGATACCTTCCCCAATGGCCGTCCGGCCCTGGAACAGGCTGGTGTCATCTTTACCGACCGCGATACTGTCGATAGAGTCGAACGTATGAAAGTCTGCACCTGCCTCAACCCCTTGCATACGGCTATGTCCGTATACGGCTGCCTGTTGGGCTATACGCTCATTGCCGATGAAATGAAAGACCCGCAGATTAAAGGGCTCATCGAAAAAATCGGATATCAGGAAGGGCTTCCGGTCGTAACGGACCCGGGCGTCCTCAATCCGAAAGATTTCATCAAAGAAGTCCTCGAACAGCGCCTGACCAATGGCAATCTTCCCGATACGCCGCAGCGAATCGCTTCGGATACATCGCAGAAAGTCGGCATCCGCTTTGGCGAAACCATCAAGGCCTATGGCGATAAAGCCAAAGATTTGCAATACATCCCCTTGGCCATTGCTGGCTGGTGCCGCTACTTACTGGCCGTCGACGACGAAGGCAAACCCTTTGAACTGAGCCCGGACCCCTTGCTGAAAGACTTGCAGGCTGCCTTAGAAGGCATTACCCTGGGGAATCCCGCTTCGGCCAAAGGCAAATTGAAATCCATCTTAGCCAACAAGGATATCTTCGGCAGCGACCTCTATGAAGTCGGCCTGGGCGAAAAAATTGAAGGCTATTTCGATGAACTCATTGCCGGACCTCATGCCGTTCGGAATACGTTGGTTAAGTACGTGAAATAAATTGGGTCTTCACCTAGACTTATATAATTTTTTAGGAGGAATGTATGATGAAAGCCGTTGTTGTAGAAAAACCAGAAAAGATTACTGTTGTCGAACGAGCTATACCTGAAATTACGGATAACCAAGTTTTGCTAAAAGTTAAAGCTGCTGGGATTTGTGGTTCTGATGTAGGAATTTACCATGGGAAAAATGCTTTTGCTACCTATCCTCGTGTCGTCGGACATGAATTTGTCGGTGAAGTCGTTAAGGTTGGCAGTAAAGTAACGAACGCATCCGTAGGAGATCACATTGCTGTAGATCCCGTTGTTTCTTGCGGCCATTGCTATGCTTGCAACATTAATCGACATAATGTTTGCAAATCTTTACAAGTTATGGGTGTACATCGTGATGGGGGCTATCAGGAATACGTAGCTGTTGATCAGGAACAATTGAATCAGCTGCCTAAAGATATCCCTTGGGAAATTGCAGCAACGGTAGAACCGTATTCCATTGGGGCACAAGTAGCACATAGAGGTCGTTTGACGGGAGATGATACCGTTCTCATCTGCGGTGCAGGACCTATTGGCTTGATTATTTTGCAAGTCGCTAAAATGAAAGGCGCTAAAGTTGCTATCTTGGATATCGTTGAAAGCCGTTTAGAAGATGCAAAGAAAATGGGCGCGGATATGGTAGTCAATGGTAAAGAAACTGATATTGTAGATGCCATGAAAGAATTCACGAATGGCGAAGGGTTTAACTTGATTTATGAAGCTACAGGAAATGTTAATATTCTTCAGACTTGTATTCAGAAACTGCCCAGCCAGGCTGGCCGCATTGTTGTATTAGGCTTCTCTACTGTTGAATTCCCAATTCGGCAAGTGGATATCATGAGTAAAGAATTAGAAATTATTGGCACACGTCTTAATAATCATCGCTTCCCGGAAGTTATCAGCTGGTTTAAGGATAAAAAAGTTGATCCTAAATCTATTGTTACTAATACCTTCCATTTCACGGAAGCCGATAAAGCTTTTAAATATAATGACGAAAACCCTGACAAGGTTTTGAAGATTGTACTTACTTTTTAAGTCTTTAGATATACTAGTATGTTAGTATTCTAGAAAGGCGGGATGCCAAGTGAGCCAAACTAATTCTTATCAAATTGAAACTAAGGAAATGATAAAAGTCGCAGCCAGTGGATGGTTGGGAACGGCTATGGAATTTATGGATTTCCAGCTATATTCTTTAGCAGCAGCCATTGTCTTTAATGAAATCTTTTTCCCGAATACTGATCCATCAATGGGGTTAATCATGGCCATGGGGACTTATGGTGCTGGGTATGTAGCTCGACTAGTTGGTGCATTTATCTTCGGACATATCGGGGATAAAATGGGACGTCGGACGGTCTTGTTTGTTACGATTACTTTAATGGGGTTAGCCTCAACGATGATTGGCTTCTTACCGACGTATCAAGAAGTTGGCGTTTTAGCACCTATTGGCTTGGTCATTTTACGTATTGTCCAAGGGTTGGGCGCAGGCGCTGAAATTAGTGGTGCTGGTGTTATGGTAACTGAGTTCTGTGAAAAGAAAAATCGAGGCCTTATCGCTAGTTTGGTTTGTTTAGGTACATCGTCGGGTACTTTATGTGCTAATTTAATTTGGACCATTATTTTGACTATGATGGATAAACAGGAAGTTATTGCTTGGGGCTGGAGAATTCCGTTCTATGCGTCCTTTGTAGTCATGATTGCGGCTATTTTAATTCGGATGTTTGTTAAAGAAAGCCCCGTTATGGCCGCTAAAAAGAAATTGTTGGAAGAAGAACGCGAAAAACAACTTGCTGGAGATATTCCGACAAAAGTACAGAAGAAAGGCAAGAAGAGCTTTATCGTTGCTTTGGCCTTGCGTTTTGGTCAGGCCGGCAATAGTGGTCTTATGCAGACTTATTTGGCTGGTTTTATTGTTACTGTATTGGCAATGCAGAAAACGGTTGCAACAGAAGCGAATATCATTTCTTCTTTTGTTTCGTTTTTGACGATACCTTTTGTGGGATGGCTTGGCGATAAGATTGGTCGTCGCAAAATGTATATGATTTTGTCGTTAGCTACGGCTATCTATGCAGTTCCTATGATGCTGCTGTTTGAAACAAAGGACCCTGTTGTTTTAACGATTGCCATGGTTATTGGATTGAATGTAGGCGTACAAGGGTTATTTGCTTTAGAAAATGTTACGATGGCTGAATTGTTTGGTGCCCGTCATCGTGTTACGGCCGTATCCTTGGCAAAAGAAATTGCTGGATTAGTTGCTACCGGTTTCGGCCCTATCATTGCCGCTGCTGCTGTTGCTGCCACGATGGGCAGCTGGATTCCTTTGGCTATCATGATTATTGTTTTCTCCCTCTCTAGTTTCTTTGGAGCCTATGTTTCTGAAGATACGACTGGCCGGGATCTCAATGAATTGGATGATGCTATGTAGTTTATGAATGGAAAAATAAATGGGTATGATGCGATGGCGTTATACTCATTTGTTTTATTCACAACGAAATGAGGATGCTTACTATGAAAAAAGTGCTTACTATCGGCGAAGCTATGGGCTTGCTGATTGCTGAAGAAATGGGACCGCTGGAAGAAGTGGAACATTTTTCCCGCCATGTCTGCGGGGCAGAATTGAATTATGCCGTCGGCATGGCTCGTCTGGGCAACGATGTGTCGTATATTTCCAAGGTCGGCATCGATCCCTTTGGGAAGTGTATCTGCAACTTCCTTAAGGCCAATGGCATCCACGACGACTACGTCTGGACTGATGATGACCACATGACAGGTTTCCAGATGAAAGAAAAGGTCCAAGAAGGGGACCCGACGGTCGCTAATATCCGCAAGCATACGGCCTTTTCCCACTTCCAGCCGGCCGACCTTTCCAGTATCGACTGGACCGGCGTCGACCATCTACATGTCACGGGGATTCCCCTGGCCCTGTCGGAATCGTGCCGGGAAACGATTTATACGTTGATGATGCGGGCCCATGGCAAGGGCGTGCGTATTTCCTTTGACCCCAACCTGCGGCCTATGCTCTGGAAATCCCAGGAAATCATGGCCCGCGTCATCAATGACGCCGCCCAGTATGCTGACATCGTCATGCCTGGCCTCAATGAAGGCCGGATCCTAACGGGGATGGATAATGAAAAAGACATTGCCGGTTACTACTTGCAGCGCGGTGTCCAGACCGTCGTCATCAAAATGGGCGGCAGCCATGGAACCTATATTCGCACGGCGGATGACCAGGAATACTATGTGCCAAGCTATCACGTCGCCCACATCGTCGACACCGTCGGTGCCGGTGACGGCTTTGCCGTCGGCTTCACCAGCGCCATCCTCGACGGATTGAACCTGGAAGACGCTGCCCGCAGGGGCGCTGCCATCGGCGCCATGGCCATCCAGGTCGCCGGAGATAACGAAGGATTGCCGACAAGAGCACAGCTGGAGGCATTCCAATAGAACGCATGATGCTGGTTGTGGGATTCCCACAAACGGGCCGCCCTTTGGGACGGCCCCTACGTGCGGTCGATGGGACCGCTGCGGCCTGCGACCTGCGTTAATGACACCTGCATCAATCCGTATAATTGGTACAAAACGGCCCCATTAACCGTGAATAGGACATGGCCGATTGGTGTGGAACGGGCGCCCCGCGTGGGCGCCCCTACGAAAATGGGTATAAAAACATGTAGGGGCTCGCACGTGCTTTTTCAGCCCGTCAGGTCATGACTGTAAGGAATGGCAGGACGGTTGCTGAAACGGACCGCTGCAGAGGGCGAGCCCGCCCGGAATAATGGGGGCAAAACGTTCATCCGTCGTGAAAAGGAGATAAATTATGGATAAATTAGATATTGTTAAGAAAATTCAGGATATCGGCGTCGTTTCTGTCGTCCGCGGCAAGACCCCGGAAGAAGCCATCATGATGTCCGAAGCCTGCATTAAAGGCGGTGTCACGGCCATTGAACTGGCTTTCACGACGCCGCGGGCTCATGAAGTCATCGAAGCCCTTTCCAAGAAGTACGCTGACAATCCGGATGTTATCATCGGTGCTGGCACGGTCCTCGATGCTATTACGGCCCGCATTGCTATCCTCGCCGGTGCCCAGTTCATCGTGTCGCCGGCGCTGGATGTAGAAACCATCAAGCTCTGCAACCGCTACCGCGTCGCCGTCATGCCGGGGACGACGACCCTCAACGGCGTCATTACGGCCTTGGAATACGGCGCTGACGTCGTCAAAATCTTCCCTGGGGAAATCCTGGGCATGAAAGCCATCAAGGCCATCCACGGCCCCCTGCCGCAGGCTCCGCTCATGCCGACAGGCGGCGTCAACGTCGAAAATGCCGGTGATTGGATCAAAGCCGGCTGCGTCGCCGTCGGTGCCGGCGGTGCCCTCACCGGTGGCGGCAAGACGGCCGATGAAATAACGGATACGGCCAAGAAATTCATCGCCGCCGTCCAAACCGCTCGGAAATGAAAGTTTGATGTATGATGTTTGACGTTTGATGAAAGGCTCTCCTAATAGGAGAGCTGGCCGCCGAAGGCGGTCTGAGAGGTTGCTTTTAAAACGGGACTGGCGCACGAAGGTATATGCCATCATGCGCCAGTCCCGTTTTTTATAGTATGTGGCTTTTTAGTTTACTTGTTCACTAAACATGTTTAAATTTCATGATATTACAAAGAAGAAACGTGTATATTAAGCCGTTTGTAAATATGTAAATCAAAATAAATTAATTTACCAATGCTGGAAACAGTGCTTTTTTTCTTCTGGAAATATACAATTTGCGCCCGTTTTGTGATAAGATGAATTTGAGAGAAACAGGCATTGATTTTCAGGATGATGGAGTGGTTATGGAAAATTTAGAATTATTTGAAAAAGCACCGAATGAAACGGTGCGGGAATATGCTTATCGCGTGTTGTACGAAAATATTATGTCTTTAAAGCTTCCGCCGGGTACGGCTATGTCGGAACAAGAGTTGTCAGGCATACTGAATGTCAGCCGGACGCCGGTACGGGAAGCCTTTATCCGTTTGTCACAAAAGGGACTGCTCGAGATTTTACCGCAGCGCGGGACCTTCGTATCCAAGATTCACACGGAACAGCTGGCAGAGTTCCGCTTTTTCCGGGTTACCTTGGAACGGGCCATTATAGAATTGGCCTGTCAGGCTTTTCCGGATCCGTGGCGGACGAAACTAGAATTTTGCATTTTCGAGCAGGGGAAATTCATTACCTCGAAAGATGCAGAAAACTTTTTCAAGAGTGACAATACGTTGCACTCCCTGCTCTATGAAGGTTGCGGCAAGCCCCATATCTGGCAGATCGTCCAGGAATCAAACCTGGATTATGCTCGGGCCCGCGTCCTCAACGTCAGCGATGCCGCTGAGCAGATGAACCTTCTTTATGAACAGCATAAAGGCATTGTCGGAGCCATCTTTGCCGGCAATACCGAAATGGCGCAACGCATCATGACCGAACACATCAATAAGGTCATGGGCGACGTAGAAGTATTGAAAAAAGAATATCCAGAGTATTTCCAGTAAAGATAGTTTGTAGTACAGAGTTCACTAAAAACTACAAACTGCAAACTTAGTACTCAAAAAGGGCTTGTCGCATACGCGACAAGCCCTTTTCTCACCTCCTGAAACTTTCCCGTTCTACGAGGTCGGCACTAAATTCGGTGCGGACTGGGACGGAATCCGGTTCTTTTCCGGTCAGTTCGGTGACGATATGGACGGCGGCATTGCACAGACTGGTCAGTTTGTTGTCCAGGCTGGTAATGGTCGGCGTGGCGCATTGGGCCAGGATGGAGTTATTGCAGCCGATGACCGGGATGGTTTTGCCGTGGCGCAAAGCGGCCCGTTGGGCACCGATGGCGAAGATATCTTCTGAGGTGACGATGGCATCGAATGAGATGCCGTCTGCGACCAAGCGGTCGATGAGCACTTCTGTGTCATCCAGGGTACGTGGTATTTGCTGGATGAGTTCCGGCTTTTCCGTTAAGTTCAAATCCCGGATTCCCTGCCGGAAACCGTCGAGCTTATGGCGGCCGCTGTAGGTGAGGGAGTCGTAGATATAGAGGATGTCGTGGCAGTTTTTGGCAGCCAAGGCAGTAACGATCATTTTCATGCCTTCTTTTTCGTTACAGACGACGCTGTACATGTTGGGCTGATGGTAGTCGCTGTTGATGGTGATGACGGGAATCTGCCGGGCCGTGTCGCAGAGGAGACGGACGTCGGTTTCAGATGAAAAAGGCGTGCCAATAGTGATGATGGCATCGACGTGTTTATCGGCCATGTCAGAAATATATTTCCCGTTATGGCCCGTATCGCTGCCTGTATTGGAAAGCATGACATCGAAATGGTGTTTCCGCAGGCCGTCTTCCAGCAAGGATACGGCATGGGCATAGAAAATATCGGCTACATCGGTGCAAATGACGCCGACGATTTTCATGGAATCGAGGCCTAAGCCCCGGGCGAAGGGATTGGGCTTGTAACCCATTTCCTTCATAACTTGAAGGACTTTTGCCCGTGTCTTTTCGCTGACCCGTGTGCTGCCGTTGAGGACGCGAGAGACGGTGGCAATGGATACATTGCACTTCTGGGCGATGTCGTAAATGGTGATGTTCATAGCAATCGTTCCTCTTTGTGTAAAAAATCTGTGTTGCTTACATTATAGCATACTTTTTTTCTGGATAAATGAGAAATCGCCACGATTTAAATGTAAGCGCTTAACCATTTGGAATAGAAAAATAGCAATATCCAGGCACGAAAGGAATAGGAAGGTAAATTTTTAATTCATATTTATGAGCTAAAAGCATGAAAAACGGCTAATTTTTCAAAATTAATACATAAAAATCATATCGTGTTGACACTTGAAGCATGACATGGTATTCTTTCGGTAAAGATAAGTGTAAGAGCTTACAATAAAAGTTGAGAATGACCGATGATATAACGGCCTTATATTTAGGAGGAGACGGACAAAATGAAACAATTCATGGACAAAGACTTCTTATTGGATACGGCGACAGCCAAGCATTTATTCCACGACTATGCAGAACATATGCCGATTATTGACTACCATTGCCATATTTCCCCGCAGGAAATCGCAGAAGATCACCACTTCCGCAGCATTACTGAAGTATGGCTCGGCGGTGACCATTATAAATGGCGCCTCATCCGTTCCAATGGGACACCGGAAGAAAAAGTTACCGGTACAGAATCGACAGACCTGGAAAAATTCGTCGAATATGCGAAAGCTCTTCCAAGAGCTATTGGCAATCCGCTCTATCATTGGAGTCATTTGGAATTGCAGCGCTATTTCGGCATTACCGAACCGTTGAGCGAAAAGAATGCTGAAGATATCTTCAGTCGCTGCAACGCCAAGCTGCAGGAAAAAGATATGGGCGTCCAGGGCTTGATCAAACAGTCCAACGTCAAAGTCATCTGCACGACAGACGACCCGGCAGACGACCTGAAATGGCACCAGAAATTGAAGGATGAAAATACGTGCAGTGCCAAAGTCTATCCGGCTATGCGCCCGGACAAGCTGATGAACGTCGATAAAGCTGGGTATGCCGATTATATGGCCCGCCTCGGTCAGGCTGCGGGTGTTGAAATCAAGACCTTTGCCGATATCCGCAAAGCCATGGATAAGCGTATCGCCTTCTTTGAAGAAATGGGCTGCCGGGCTACGGACCATGCCCTGGAATATGTTTTCTGCCGTGAAGCCGATGAACAGACGGTCGATGCCATCATTGCCAAAGCTTTGAAGGGCGAAAGCATCAGCAAAGAAGAAACAGAAGCTTATAAGACGGCTGTCCTCACCTACCTGGCCGGTGAATATTACAAACGCGGCTGGGTCATGCAGCTTCACTTCGCCACCTTGCGCGACCTCAATTCGGAAATGTACCGCAAATTAGGGCCGGATACGGGTTTTGACAGCATCGCCGAAGGCAACTGCTGCAAAGGCCTCATCGCTTTCCTGGACCATCTTAACGAACTCCATATCCTGCCTAAGACGGTTCTCTACTCCGGGACGCCGAACGATAACGCCATGATCGGTACCATTATCGGCGCTTTCCAGGGCCCTGAAGCCCGCGGCAAGATCCAGCAGGGCGCTGCCTGGTGGTTCAACGATACGAAACAGGGCATGATCGACCAGATGACCAGCATTGCCAACTTGTCCGTCTTCGGCAACATCCTGGGGATGCTGACCGATTCCCGTTCGTTCCTGTCCTATGCCCGCCATGAATATTATCGCCGTATCCTCTGCAACTGGATCGGTAATTTGGTAGAAAATGGCGAATATCCGAATGATGAAGAGGCACTTCGCCAGCTCGTCGAAGATATTTGCTATAACAACGTGGCTAATTACTTCCAGTTTCATATGTAAACGGAGGGTAAACGATGAAAAATGTAAGTGAACTTTATCAAAAAACGCAGCATCCCGTGCGTATCCTGCAGTTCGGTGAAGGCAACTTCCTGCGTGCCTTCGTCGACTACGCCGTCGATGTAGCCAATGAAGAAAACGGTTTTGACGGCAGCGTAGCTGTCATCATGCCTCGTTCGGGCAAGACGGACCGCTTCTCCAAGCAGGATGACATTTACACGGTCTGCCTGCGCGGTCAGCAGGACGGCAAAGTTTACAAAGAAAACCGCGTCGTCACTTCCGTCAAGACCGTCATCAGCGCCTGCGATGAATACGACGCCTTCATGGCTCTGGCCCATGAAGATTCGCTGGAATTCGTTGTCTCCAATACGACGGAAGCCGGCATCACGTTTGATGAAAAGGATGCCTTTACGGACTGCCCGCCGACGACTTTCCCGGCGAAACTGACGAAATTCCTCTATGAACGCTATACTTTCTATAAAGGCGCAGCCGACAAAGGCCTGACCATGCTGCCGACAGAACTGAACGACAACAACGGCAAGCTCCTCAGAGACTGTGTAAACCAATATGTAAACACGTGGAAATTGAACGAAGGCTTCAAGATCTGGCTGGACCAGCACTGCTCTTTCGTCGATACCCTCGTCGACCGCATTGTCGTCGGCTATCCGAAAGACTCGATCGACGCCCTGCAGGCAGAACTCGGCTATGAAGACAACCTGCTTGACCAGGCTGAACCGTTCTCCCTCTGGGTCATCGGTGCCCCTGCCCTGGCTTCGCGCCTGCCCTTAAACTCAAGTAAATTCAATGTCGAATTTACGGACAGCATCCAGGCCTTCAAGGAACAGAAAGTCCGCATCCTCAACGGCGCTCATACGTCGATGGTCCTCGGTGCCTATCTGGCCGGCCTCGACTATGTCGGCCAGTGCATGGAAGACCCGATTATCCGCAAATCCCTGGACCAGACGGTCTTCGATGAAATCGTACCGACCGTCCATCTGCCGAAAGAAAAGGCCGTCGCCTTTGCCAAGGCCGTCTATGAACGTTTTGAAAATCCCTTTGTCAAGCACGCCTTGCTTGCCATTTCCTTGAATTCTATTTCTAAATGGAAAGCCCGCGTCCTGCCGACCTTTAAGGACAGTCTGGCAGCGACGGGGAAACTGCCGAAATGGCTGACCTATTCCTTTGCGGCTTTTCTGGCCTTCTATCGGACGACCCAGGCCGGAGAACATTGCCTCATCGGCTCGCGTCCGGGCAATACTTATGAAATCCATGATGATGAAGACAAACTGGCCTTTGTCAAAGAACAGGCCGGCAAGGGCACGGCTGATTACGTCAAGGCTATTATGGCACGCAGTGACTGGTGGGGTGAAGACCTGTCGGCTATCGACGGTTTTGCCGATGCCGTTACGGCTCATTTGGACCGCATGGCTGAAATCGGCGTCAAGGCCCATATTGCCGAATTGACAAAGGAGTAAACGATGAACGTATTCCAAATCCACCCTCATGATAATGTCGCCGTAGCTGTCGACGCCGTTGCCCAAGGCAGCGTCGTCACGGCAGGCGGCAAGACCTTTACGGTCTGCCAGGATATCCCGGCCGGGCATAAAGTGGCTTTGCAGCCCATTGCCAAAGGCGAAGACGTCATCAAGTACGGCTTCCCCATCGGGACGGCCAAAGTAGATATTCCTGTTGGCGCCTGGGTCCACACGCAGAATGTCCAAAGTAAACTCGGTGATTTACTTCACTATACCTACGAACCGGAAAAGGCGGATCGCTCTCCCTGGAAATGTGAAAAAAAATACGAATTTTTCGGCTATAAGAGGACAGATGGCAGTGCCGGCATCCGCAACGAAGTCTGGATCATCCCGACCGTCGGTTGTGTCAACAACATTGCCCGGGCCATTGAAACGGCTTCGCAAAGCTATAAAACAGAAAATATCGATGGCATCTATGCCTATAGTCATCCCCACGGCTGCTCGCAATTAGGCGATGACCAAGTCCATACACAAAAGATACTAAGTGGCTTGATTCACAATCCCAATGCCGGCGCCGTCCTGGTCCTGAGCCTGGGCTGTGAAAACAACCAGGTCAGCTTGATGAAAGACGTCATCGGCGATTATGATCCGGACCGGGTCAAATTCCTGGTCTGCCAGGATGTAGAAGATGAAATCGAAGCCGGGACGGCCATTGTCAAGGAACTTTGCGCCTATGCCAGCCAGTTCCATCGCCAGCCCTGCGACGCTTCGCTGCTGACGATTGGCCTGAAGTGCGGCGGTTCCGATGGTTTTTCAGGCATTACCGCCAATCCCCTGGTCGGAGAGATTTCCAACCGCCTCATCGCAGCCGGCGGCACGTCGATTTTGACGGAAGTGCCGGAAATGTTCGGAGCCGAAACGCTGCTCATGAACCGGGCCCGCAACCAGGAAGTCTTTGATAAGACGGTGGGCCTCATCAATCACTTCAAAGAATATTTCATGAGTTACGGCGAAAAAATCAATGAAAATCCATCGCCAGGCAATAAGGCCGGCGGTATCACGACATTGGAAGATAAGTCCCTGGGCTGTGTTCAGAAAGGTGGCCGGGCTCTCGTCGAAGATGTCCTGGCCTATGGCGACAGGGCAACGAAGAAAGGCCTCAACCTGCTGCAGGCACCGGGGAACGATTTAGTCGCCTCCAATGCCTTAGCCGCTGCCGGAGCCCATATGGTACTGTTTACGACGGGACGGGGCACGCCGTTTGCCTGCCCGGTACCGACGATCAAGATTTCCAGCAATAGCCACCTGGCCGGATTCAAGCGGAATTGGATCGATTTCAACGCCGGGACCATTGCTGAAGGGGAATCGCGGGAAGCCGCAGCGGACCGCCTTTTCCAATATATCCTTGACGTAGCGTCAGGTCGTGTCCATGCGAAATCGGAAGCCTTGGACAAGCACGAACTGGCTATATTTAAAAACGGAGTTACTTTATAAGGAGGGAGTGCAATGAGCACACAAGAAGGGACGTTGCCGAACAAGAGCGTAACGACTGAAACGGCAGCTTCTAAGGAAGGCCATGTGAAATTATCATGGCGTGAAAAAATCTGTTATGGTTTCGGTGACTTTGGCAACGGTTTCATGTTCGACTTAGGCCAGGCATATTTGACGAAATACTGGATCGACGTCTGCACCATTCCGGCAGCCGCCGTAGCCGGCATCTTCGCCTTTACGAAAATTTTCGATGCTTTCATGGACCCTATTGCTGGTTCCGTCATCGACGGCCGGAAGAATATCGGGCCCCGCGGCAAGTTCCGCCCGGTCATGATGGCTTCGGCTGTCATCCTGGCCATTTTGACGGTCATTACCTTTACCATGCCGGACTTGTCACCGACGGGTAAGATTCTCTTTGCCTATGGTGCCTATATGGCCTGGGGCCTCGTTTACTCGTTTACTAACATTCCGTATTCGTCCCTGGCCAGCGTCATGACCCGCGATGTCGAAGAACGAAGTCAGATGGCGACGACTCGTCAGGCCGGTTCTATCGGGGCCCAGCTCATTACTGGCATGGCCTTCGTACCGGTCGTCCTCATGTTCGCATCGCCTCATGAAGGCTTCTTTGCCGCGTCTATCGTCATGTCCATCATCGGCGTCATCGGCTTTGCTATTTGCTATTTCAACTGCCATGAACATGTTCCGGTCAAGCGCAATACTCAGAATGAACAGAAAGCGAAATTCTCGGACTACATTAAACTCGTGTTTACTAATAAACCGCTTCTGTGCATCATTTTGATGACCTTGTTTACTATTTCGGCCATGAATACGAATAACCAGATGATGATTTTCTTCTGCCAGTATAACTTGGGCCATATGGGTTTACAGCCGATTGTAAACGGTATCATGATGGGCTGCTCCGTCGTCGGTATCCTGCTCATTCCCAAACTGGTCAAGATGTTCGGCAAGAAAAAGACGGCCATCGGCGGCCTGCTCATCGGCTGTGCTGCGGACCTCCTGAACTTCGTCATTCCGACCAATATTTACACTTTCATCATCTTGGTCACCATCGGTTACGTCGCCCTGGCTATTCCGAACGGCGTCACCTGGGCTTTCGTTTCTGACGTCATCGACTACAGCGAATGGCATAACGGCATCCGTAAAGAAGGCATTACCTATGCGGCTTTCAACTTCTCCCGTAAAATCGCACAGGCCCTGGCCGCTGTTGTAAGTTCGGGCATCCTGGTCCTGACGGGCTATGTCGCCAATGCCGTCCAGAGTGAAATGACGCTGATGGGCATCAAAGCCGCCATGACCTTGTATCCTGGCGTTGCCCTGGGCATTGCCGCTATCATTCTCTATTTCTTCTATGGCCTGACCGACGATAAATTCAAAAAAATCGCCGATGATCTGAACCATGGTAAGTGGGAACACGGTACGATTGAATAAGGAGGCTTTGTCATGAAAGATAACACCTGCGGTTATTGCGTCAAAGGCGAACCGCTTGCTAAATTCGGTATTTACATCTGCGACTTATCGGTCAGTATGCTGGTCCTGTTCAAGGAACAGAGCCACCCCGGCCGCTGCATCGTCGCCTATAAGGACCATGTCAGTGAAATGACGGACTTGAGCGATGACGAACGCAATGCCTTTTTTGCCGACGTCGCCAAGGCTGCGAAAGCGATTCATCAGGCTTTCCATCCGAATAAGGTAAACTATGGTTCCTATGCTGATACGGGACATCATCTCCACGTTCATTTGGTGCCGAAATACAAAGATGATTTTGAATGGAACAGTACCTTTGTCATGAACCCGGACCGCGTTTACTTGACGGACGCCGCCTATGAGGACATGATTGATAAAATAAAGGCACAATTGGAGGCAGACCATGAGTAAAGTGCTTACAATCGGCGAGGCCATGGGCTTGCTGATTGCTGAAGAAATGGGGCCGCTGGAAGAAGTGGAACATTTTTCCCGCCATGTCTGCGGGGCAGAATTGAATTATGCCGTCGGTATGGCTCGTCTGGGCAACGATGTGTCGTATATTTCCAAGGTCGGCGTCGACCCTTTTGGGAAGTGCATCTGCAACTTCCTCAAGGCCAATGATATCCATGACGATTATGTCTGGACCGATGACGACCATATGACGGGCTTCCAGATGAAGGAAAAGGTCCTGGAAGGGGACCCGAAGGTAGCCAATATCCGTAAACATACGGCCTTTTCTCACTTCCAGCCGGCGGACCTTGCCGGTATCGACTGGACCGGCGTCGACCACCTGCATGTCACGGGGATTCCCCTGGCCCTGTCGGAATCGTGCCGGGAAACGATTTATACGCTGATGATGCGGGCCCATAGCAAGGGCGTGCACATTTCCTTCGACCCGAACCTGCGGCCCATGCTCTGGAAATCCCAGGAAATCATGGCCCGCGTCATTAACGACGCCGCCCAGTATGCTGACATCGTCATGCCCGGCCTCAATGAAGGCCGGATCCTGACGGGGATGGAAGACGAAAAGGATATTGCCGGGTACTACTTGCAGCGCGGCGTCCAGACCGTCGTCATCAAGATGGGCGGCAGCCACGGGACGTATATCCGCACGGCCGACGGCCAGGAATACCGCGTGCCGAGTTATCACGTCGCCCACATCGTCGACACCGTCGGTGCCGGTGACGGCTTTGCCGTCGGCTTCACCAGCGCCATCCTCGACGGATTGAACCTGGAAGACGCTGCCAGCCGGGGTGCCGCCATCGGCGCTATGGCCATCCAGGTCGCCGGAGATAACGAAGGATTGCCGACGAGAGAGAAGCTTGAAGCGTTCATGGATGCGCAGCACTAGCCTGTTAAATGCGTAGGGGCGCCCATGTGGGGCGCCCGCCTGAAGTGTGTGAAAAAGGAGTTCTGAACAATGGATAAACTTGATGTTGTCAATAAAATTAAAGAAATCGGCGTCGTTTCTGTCGTCCGCGGCAAGACCCCGGAAGAAGCCATCATGATGTCTGAAGCCTGCATCAAAGGCGGCGTCACGGCCATCGAACTGGCCTTCACGACGCCGCGGGCTCATGAAGTCATCGAAGCCCTTTCCAAGAAGTACGCCGACAACCCGGATGTCATCATCGGTGCCGGCACGGTCCTCGATGCCATTACGGCCCGCATTGCCATCCTCGCCGGCGCCCAGTTCATCGTATCGCCGGCACTGGACGTGGAAACGATCAAGCTCTGCAACCGCTACCGCGTCGCCGTCATGCCGGGGACGACGACCCTCAACGGCGTCATTACGGCCTTGGAATACGGCGCTGACGTCGTCAAAATCTTCCCTGGGGAAATCCTGGGCATGAAAGCCATCAAGGCCATCCACGGCCCCCTGCCGCAGGCTCCGCTCATGCCGACAGGCGGCGTCAACGTCGAAAATGCCGGTGATTGGATCAAAGCCGGCTGCGTCGCCGTCGGTGCCGGCGGTGCCCTCACCGGTGGCGGCAAGACAGCCGATGAAATCACGGCTACGGCCAAAAAATTCATCGCTGCCGTCCAAGCTGCTAGAAAGTAAAAGTTTATAGTACGGAGCTTGTAGTTTGTAGAAGATGGCTTTAAGTTTAAAACCATTCACTAAAAACTACAAACTGCAAACTTAATACTCAAAAAGGGCTTGTCGTCGTGCGACAAGCTCTTTTTTTATCTGTTTACAACCAGAAGAAAATGTTTAAATGAAGAAAATACCTAAAATAAAAATATGATAACTAAGCCAATGAAGGCATATTAAATGAAAATAAATTAGTTTAAAATAGTTCAACAAAATACAAAATTTGTAACCGTTGACTTTACAATTAAAATGTCGTATGATAAGGATGTAATCAGGGTGATTCTATCCTGGATATTTTGATTCGTCTTTTATAGGAGGTTTTTTGACATGGATGCAAAAACAGTAGAATTTGTTACGACGAAAACTCACGATTTGATGGCAGCTCCCAGCTGTAACCCGGCTTTGAAAACAGCAGCTCAGGCTTGGCTCGACGCCGCTGATAAAGATGCTGCTACGCCGGCTTATGTCGAAGCTCTGAAACAGGGCGTTTCGACAATTGACGAACTCCTGGCTTTCGCGGCTTCGGAACATGCCGTACAGCTCATGGGGGCTGATGGAGCTAAACAGCTCTTGGCTCATGCTAAAGACATTCAGGCTAAAGGTGCTAAATTCTGTGATTGCCCGGCCTGCTCGGCTGACTTGGCTATCCTCCGCGAATTGAAAGCCCTTTAAGGAGTCGTCCCTATGCAGATTTCCAGTCGGTTTACCATGGCCGTCCATACCTTATTGTGCATCGACTTTTTTGGCAAGACCGAAAAAGTGACCAGTGATTTCATTGCAGGCAGTGTAGGCACCAATCCGGTCATCATCCGCAAACTGCTCATCCAGCTCAAGGCAGCTGGCTTGATCCAGGTAAAGCGCGGGACCGGGGGGACGGCCTTGGAAAAGCCTTTATCTGACATCAGTTTATATGATGTTTACCATGCCGTAGACTGTGTCGGCAATGACTCGCTCTTTCATTTTCATGAACATCCTTGTCCCCAGTGCCCTGTAGGCAAGACGATTCATGCCGGCCTGGATGACAGGCTTCATGAAATACAGGATACCATGGAAGATAAGATGCGCAGCATTTCCCTGGCCGATGTGGCTGGGACGATGCACACGGCTTTTCAAACAGAAGCTTGATTCTTCTATTAAGGAGAGACTACGATGGTACGATCCATCTTTTTCTTCGCCCAATGGCTCATTGCCCGGCGCAGGACCTGGCTCCGTATCCTTACCTGGATTACCCGCTTCGGCTATTGGCTGTTCATCCTTTATGGCCTGCTTGAGTGGTTCCGGCCGCGGCCGATAGCGGAACAGATTAAACGTCGGAAGACTTTAGTTTACTGCCTGTTTTCCGTCATCCTGGGATCTTCCGTTTCCTGGGTCATCGGGAAAATCTGGCATCGTCCTCGGCCTTTCGCCTGCGGCGATGCAGCGGCGCTCGTGCCGCATAAGGCCAACGCTTCCTTTCCCAGCAACCATTCGATGAACAGCCTGGCCATTTCCCTGATGCTCCTGGCCCGGCGCAATCCCTGGGGGCTGCCGGCCCTGGTCTGGACAGGCGTCCTGGCCTCGTCGCGGATACTCAGCGGACTCCATTACGTCAGTGACGTCATCGGCGGCTTCTTCATCGGAGCTGCGGCCAGCCATGTCGTTTACCACAGTAAACGCTGTTCACAACTGGCTGATCACATCCTTTACTATTGGCATGTCGGGACTGCCGTAGTAGAGACCTGGTGGCGGAAATGCTGATGGAACAGAGTTTGTAGTTTGCAGACGATGGCTTTAAATTTAAAAACATTCACTACAAACTAAAAACTGCAAACTTAATACTCAAAAGGGCTTGTCGCATATGCGACAAGCCCTTTTTTTACCACAGATTGTCTTCTTCGTTAAACTTCCATGTAAACGGTTCGGATGTGACTGTCATGTCCGGATCGTTTTTTATATCTTCTAAGCACGAGAGGGAACATTCGATGTCTTCCAGTTTCAGTGTATTCTTGATGCGGACGACTTTGGCCTGGTTCGGGTCGGTCAGGAAGGCGTGGGCCATGGCCATTTCGATGGCGTCTTTATCGCTGTTGCCGTATAAAGGTAGAAGGGCCATGCGGAAGGACTTGGCTGTAATGCAGTTGGTGTATGCCGAGGAGAAGTCCATCTTGTTTACGAAGCGGTAGCTGACGATGTCGGCCATGCCGCAGCCGGCGCCGTTGCCATGGGAGGCTTCGGTAATGTCCAGGATGACGATGCGTTCAATATCCGGTGCCAAGGCGCGGAAGGCCGTTTCCTGGCTGAATCGTTCTGTCCGGCCTGTGATGTTTGGGTCCATGCCGGTACCGCTGATTTCCTTGCCGATTTCGTCGACGATGAGGACGTCGATGTGGGGCAGCTTCAGGCGCGGCATTTCCGCTTTGGCCATGGTCTGTAAGGCCGCATCGCGTTCAAAGAATTTATCGGTCGGGATGACTTCCAGGGCGGCGATGTCGTCACTGGGGCTCTGGACCATGCCGACCGAGAAAACGACGTTTACATGCTGCAAGAAGGCTTTTGACACGCGTTCCAGGTTGGGGCCGAAGGAATCGTAGCCCCGGCCGTGGAAGGTCGAAGCGCCTTTGTGCTTGCCGCAGCCGATGCAGATCATCTTCAGCAAACCCGATTCGTGTTTATATTTAAAGTGCGTATGCGGTTTAATCTTGTTGAACAGGATGATGCCGTCGGCTTCATAGGCATTCTTGTCACAGTATACGGGGAAGCCGTCTTCCAGTGTGGCCACTTCGACGACGTCCATCGTCGACAGGACGGGGACGCCTAAATAGTCTTCGTTGATGCCGAACTGGGCTAAGTGCTCTTTTTGACCTTCGGCCGTGGCCCCGGCATGACTACCCATAGCCGGGAAGACAAAGGGCTTGGCACCCCAGGCTTTGAGCTGGTCGCAAAGCGCTTTCATGATTTCCTTATAATGCGGGAGCCCACGGCTGCCGGCAGTGATGCCGATGCGCTTGCCTTTGAGGGCTTCTGTCGTTGCCGTATCCAAGGTCAGGAGCTGTTTTTTCAGGACGCCGACGGGATCGGCCAGATCTGTATGAGGGAATGATTGATGGACTTTGACCATCTGCGGGATGACGATGCCATCGGTCAGGGATTGTTTGTCGAGTTTGGGAAAGAACAAAGAAAAGACCTCCTTTTAACGTGTAATCATAGGATTAATCTATGAGATAATCCTATTATACGCTGATATGGCAAAAGAAGAAATATGCAAAAAAAGCCCTCGTGCCACAAAATGTATTGTGCACGAGGACTTTTTTGAGGATTTTGTCGAAATTTTAATGAAATTCTAATCTAAGCGGTAGATTTCCTACTTGCTTTCAGCATCTTCCGGGCTGAACTTGGTGATGAAGATGTGGCGGACGAAGATGACGATCATAGCGATGAAGCAGAGCAGGCCGAGGATGTCTGCCGTAGACTGGAAGTCTTTGCCGACCAGGGCCAGCGGATTTTCGCTGCCGCCAGAGGTGACGGAGACGACGATGAGCAAGGCGATGATGACGCCCATGAGGCTTTCGCCGACGATGAGGCCCGAAGCAAAGAGGACGCCGCGATGGTTGCAGGCTTCTACGTCTTCTTCTTCGTGGCCAGGGCTGCGGCGGGCAGCGCGGGCCTTCAAGGACTTATGGATGAAGTAACCCATGACCGAACCGATGACCAGAGGGATTTCCAAGGTCGGCGGCAGGTAAATGCCCATGCCGACGGCCAGTGGCGGCAGAGCCAGGGATTTCGTGTTTTTCGTCAAAATGAGGTCGATGATGATGGCGGCGATACCGACACCGACACCGAAGAGGATATAGTTCCAGTCGAGGCTGGCACTGAAGATACCTTGGGCGATGGTCGTCATCAAGGTTGCCTGCGGAGCTGCCAGGGCCTGGGTCGGATCCATGCCGGCACGGGGAAGGGCGCCGGTGAAGCCATAGGCCTGATAGAGCAGGTTCAGGACCGGAGCGATGGCAAAGGAGCCGATGATTGAGCCCAGGATGAGGGCGACCTGCTGTTTCCACGGTGTAGCGCCAACAATATAACCTGTTTTTAAGTCCTGCAGGTTATCGTTGGAAATGGAAGCGATGCTGACGATGACGCTGGTAATGAAGATGGCGAAGGCTGTCGCGAACTGCGTTCCTTCCAGTGTGGCGAAGACGCCGGCCGAAGAGCCGATACCGAGGACGACCAGGGACGAGATGATGATGCCCAGGATGCCGATACCGGAAATCGGGCTGGCCGACGTGCCGATGAGGCCTGCCATGTAGCCGCAGGCAGCGGCGACGAAGAAGCCCATGAGGATGGCGACAAGGATGCCGACGACGATGAACATAATCGTTACCGACAGGGAAAGGCCAGCATTGCTGACAAAGGCATAGAACGTGATGAAGAGGCCGATGAGGATGGCCAGGAAGACCAGGCTGACCGATTTCGGCGACATGTCGATGTCCGTATGATGGAGAGCCTTCTTTTCTTCTGTGTCATTAGCGCGCAGGGCGTTGATGGACATCTTGATACCGTCGACGACCGGTTTGGCCAGGCGGATCAAGGTCCAGACGGCGGCGATACCGATGCAGCCGGCGCCGATGAAGCGGACTTTCTGTGCCCAAATGGCATTGGCAAAAGCTGCTGCAGACTGACCATCAGCCGGGATAAGCGTCGATGTCAGATAGGGGACGAAGATGTACCAGGCCAGGAGCGTACCGACTAAGATAGCCATGCCGCTGGCGATGCCGATAAGATAGCCTGCACCGAGGAGGGCCGTCGAGAAACCTAACGGAATCCTTGTGACAGCCGAGCCGATGCTGAACCAATAGCTGAACTCGGAAGAAACGACGTGGAAGCCGTTGGCACAAAGGCTGAAGAGGCCGGCCAGGGCCGTGCCGCCGACGATATCTTTCATGCCCGTTTCTTTTTTGCTCGTGTCTTCACCGGCTGCTTCTTCTCGGCGGATTTCACTGCCGACTTTCAGGATTTCAGCAGCCGCCCGGCCTTCCGGATAGGGCAGGTCGCTGTTGACGACCATAGCCCGGCGCAGGGGAATGGTGAACAAGACGCCGAGAGAACCGCCGCAGGCGCAGAGCAGCAGGGTCTGCCAGAAGGGGAAGCCCTGCCAGTAGCCGAGCATGAGCAGGCCCGGCAGGATGAAGATGATTGCAGATAAAGTGCCGGCAGCAGAAGCCTGCGTCTGTACCATATTGTTTTCCAGGATGTTGGAATGTTTGAACATGCGCAGGATTGCCATGGAGATGACTGCAGCCGGGATGGACGACGAGAACGTCAAGCCGACTTTTAAGCCCAGGTATACGTTGGAAGCCGTAAAGATAACGGTAATCAGGGCGCCGAGGATCATACCGCGGGCCGTCAATTCCGGCATACTTGGGTAGTTCACAGTCAAGTTTGATTGTGGTTTCATAAGAAAACCTCCCAAATAAAAATTTAAGCGTACTAAAACGTACTACTTCATTGATAATTCTATTATACTCAATTTTTTTTGATTCGTCATATGCCGAATTGTACACTACAGGCGGAAAATGGGCTGTATAATTACTTTTTTGCAAGTAAAAGTATACATATGAGGATAGTAGCCCCGAAGGCCTCGTCCGTGGTATAATAAATAAACGATTAAGTAATCAATCGCAGATACTTTTTGAAGGGAGCGTTTGTCATATGAACGATCAAGAAATCATTGAAGGAGTCATCCATGAATTTGCAGGACTGGCCAAGCACCCGCGTCCGTCCCACCACGAAAAAGGCGTTAGCGACTACATCGTCAGCCGCCTCCACGAATTGGGCGTAACCGATGTCACACAGGACGAAGTATATAACGTCATCGCCAATGTCCCCGCCAGCAAGGGTTGCGAAAACTGGCCGCTTACGGTCCTCCAGGGCCATATGGATATGGTCTGCGTCGCCAAACCCGGCGTCGACTTCGACCCCTTGACCAGTGAAATCAAACTGGTCCGTGAAGGCAATATCCTCCATGCCGATGGGACCAGCCTCGGTGCCGATGACGGCATTGCCGTCGCTTTGTCGCTGTACCTCATCCAGCAGGATATCCAGCATGGCCCGCTGCGCCTCATCTTCACCGTCGATGAAGAAACAGGCATGACCGGGGCCACTCACTTGGACCCGAAATACGTCCAGGATGTACAGTACATCATCAACTGCGACTCGGAATATATGGATGTCCTCTGCGTCGGTTCGGCCGGCAGCGTCCATACACATTTCAGCCGTCCTCTCCATTGGCAGGCTGCCAAAGGTAAACAGGCGTTTACTATTACGGCGAAAGACTTTGCCGGCGGCCATTCCGGGGAAACCATCAATGACGGCAAGAGCAACGCCATCAAAGCTCTGAGCCTGGCTCTCCGCCGCGTCGCTCAGGCCGGCGTATCCTATGTCCTGGCCTCCATCAGCGGCGGCGTCGCAGCCAATGCCATTCCGTCGGAAGCATCGGCTGTCATCGTTGTCGACGATGTAAACGCCGGCGAAACGATTAAACAGGTTGTCGGTGAAGAACAGGCTGAAATCGCCGAAGTGTACGGCGAAGTCGAAAAGAACGCCCATTTCCTCGTCGAAAGCACCGACGTACCGGCTCAGACCTTCTCGGCTGACGATACGAAGAACCTGGTCAGCCTGCTGAACATCCTTCATTGCGGCGTCTTCGCCATGAACCAGATGTTGCCGAAACTGCCGGATTTGTCGGCCAATATCGGCACCATCCGTACGGAAGACGACCATGTCGCTATTCAGTACTTCCCCCGTGCTTCGGCCGATGCCCGCCTGCGTGAACTGATGACAACCCTGCCCGTTTACGCTGAGTTGACAGGCTGTGACATCGAACTGGCTTCGCCGGAACCGGCATGGACAGAAAATCCGCATAGCAAACTCGTTCCCCTCGTTGCCGACGTTTACAAAGAAGAAGCCGGCAAAGAAGCCCGCATCGAAGCCATGCACGGCGGCCTGGAAACGGGGTACTTCTTCGCTATGAATCCGAAACTGGATATCATCTCCGTAGGGCCGACGACGCACGACATCCACAGTGCCGACGAATCGGTCGAACTCGATACGGTAGCTCTCCTGACCCGCATCGTCGCCAAGACCTTGGGGAAATTAAATAATTAGTGGCTCGTGATTCGTGGCTCGTAGTTCGTAGGGGCTCACTAACCCCTAACCCCTAACCCCTAACCACTAGCCACTTAAAACGGCTTGTCGCATATGCGACAAGCCGTTTTGTTGTTTTTGCAACAGTTTTATTCGGATATTTTTGCTATAGTATAGGGGAACAAAGGGGGGAGTACGATGGAAAAAACGCATATTGATCAACTGATTACACCTGATTATTTTAATCGGAAAGAATGTGAAGGCTGCGGCTGCTGTGTCAGCATCTGTCCTTATCATGCTTTATCCATGGAGCTTTGTGCCGACGGTGTCCGGCGGCCCCGCGTCGATATGAGCAAGTGCCTGCGCTGTAACCGCTGTATGGATGCCTGTGAAATCTACAAGTGTTATTACATTCCCCAGAAAAAACATGAGCATATCGGGAGGTCTTCATTATGAAATACTCGTTGAATCCACACATCTTTGTCTTTGGCAAGACCATCAACAAGCCGAAGATTTCTATTTCTTTCTTATCTTACCTGCTTCGGGGCAAACAGAATATCCTCATCGATACGGTTCCCGACAGAGCCGCCGAAGCCTATATCCAGGATATCGAAAGCGTCCTGCCTGTCAGCCAGATCGATGCCCTGATCCTCAACCACTCTGAAGAAGATCACAGCGGCGCCCTGCAGGCCGTCTTGGACCGTCACCCCAACCTGCCCGTATACTGCACGCCGGCTACGAAAGAACGCCTCCAGGAAAAATATCCGTCAGCTGATTTCCGCGTCGTCCAGCACGGTGAAAGCCTGACCTTAGGCGACTATACGTTCCAGTTCATCCACACGCCGAGTCTCCACTGGCCGGACAATATGGTCACCTGGCTGGCTTCGGAAGGCATCCTCTTCTCGAACGACCTCTTCGGCCAGTATTTGGCAGAAGAAACGCCTGTCGACGAAGGCTATACGAAAGAAGCCATTCTCAAAGGAGCAGAACCGTATTTTGAAAAGGTTTTTGCACCGGCTTCGACTGAAGATAAGGCCATCATCGCCGATATCGCCGCCATGCCGATCCAGACAGTCGCAACCGGCCATGGTCTCATCTTGCAGAACCAATGGCCGGCTGTCCGTGAATTTTATGTTTCAAAGGTGCTCAAATAAATATTTCGTATCGTAACTGAGGTCCATGTACTGCGCAATCGTTTCGTCGTCGAACCCGTATTCTTCCGATTTATGTGTCAGATTCCCCCATTTAATCTGCATTTTCTTCTTGGAAGTCAACGGTTCTTCGTATTCGATGCGCAGTTCTTGTGCTTCTTGGGAATGGTCCTGGACTTTGACGAACAAGCCCTTGTCGAAGGTCAGCTCATAGACTTTCCGGAAGGCATGAGGGAGCTGGAAGCCGAAGGGGACGAAATATTTATCGATGAAACTGTTGGCGATGAGGATGGAGCCGCTATAGTCCATGACGTGATTGAGCTCATATTTCAGATCCCCTGCCGGCGAATGGAAGGGGACGGGATGGATGCCGTCGATGGCCGGTGGTTCCATGCCGTTGTTGTTGGTCAGTAATTTATGGAGAGTCAGCATCTTTTCATCGTTGAAACCGAAAATCGCTGTATAACCGCGCAGGCAGGCTTCATTGTACATGATGGGGTGAAGGCCAAATTCTTCGATATTAAAAAATTCGTCTACGTCTTCGATGGCGACGATGCTGAATTTATAGGTGGCGAAATCAAAGCCGTCAAAAAATTGAGCGCGCATCATGTCCTCCTTACTCGACGAAGACGGGTTTATTATTTTCGAAACGGGCGATGCGGGCCAGGGATTCGACGCGGAAGCCGGCGTCTTCCAAGGTCTTGCGGCCGCTTTGGAAGGTCTTTTCGACGACGATGCCGATGCCGGCGACGGTACAACCGGCTTGAGCGACGATGTCCGTCAGGCCGACAGCCGCTGCGCCGCTGGCCAGGAAATCATCGATGATGAGGACCGATTCGCCGGCGTGGAGATAGGCCTTGCTGATCGTAGCCGTGTATTCTTCTTCTTTGGTGTACGAATAAATCTTAGCCGTATACTGTTCCCCTTTGGTGAGCAGGGATTTTTTCTTGCGGGCAAAGACGATGGGCAGGTTATTCAAGGCCAGGGAAGCGGCATAAGCCACAGCGATGCCCGAAGATTCGATAGTGACGATGCGGTCGATGTGTACGTCTTTGAAACGGCGGGCGAACTCCTGACCGACGTGATTGATGAGGGCCGTATCGATTTGCTGGTTCAAAAAGTTATCAATCTTTAAAATTCGGTTGTCGATGACCAGGCCATCCTGTAAAATTCGCTGTTTCAATTCTTCCATTACTTCCATGTCCTCCCTGTGATGAAAAATGGTAAACTTTGTCTACTATAATAGTACTAGTCTAATACGATTTTATAGGCAAGTCAATAAAATTCTAAGTTTACTTATGGTTTTAAAACAGGTATACTAAGGTTGTCTAATGATAAGTTATCTATCTTTGAGGGAGGTCATGACATGCAGTCTATCCGACGTTTGTATGTTGCCAAGAAAGGTGTTTTTGCTGATGAAGCAAAACGATTGCTCACTGATTTACAGGAAAACCTGTTGATTAAAGGGTTGACCGATATTCACATTTTCCACCGCTATGACGTATCCGGTCTCGATGATGCGGCTTTTGAAGCGGCTAAAAATATGATTTTCTCTGAACCGCCTGTCGATGCCGTATACGATGAATTACCGGCTGGCAAGGACGATACGGTCCTGGCCGTTGAATATCTGCCTGGCCAGTATGATCAGCGCGCCGATTCGGCTATGCAGTGCCTGCAGATGCTGACCATGAAGAACGACAGCCTCGTCCGCACGGCACAGGTCCTCGTCCTGTCGGGCAACTTATCCGCTGATGACGTCGCTGCAATCAAACATTATTGCATCAACCCCGTCGAAGCCCGCGAAGCTTCGCTGGATCCCGTTTCGACGCTGGAAATGCCTTGGGAAAAACCGGCTGACGTTCCCGTCATCGACGGTTTTGACGCCATGGACGACGCTGCTCTGAAAGAATTGTCGGCGCACATGGGCCTGGCTATGAGCTTCGACGATTTGAAATTCGTCCAGGCCTACTTCCGGGATGAAGAAAAACGCAATCCGACGGTTACAGAAATCCGCGTCATCGATACGTACTGGTCGGACCACTGCCGTCACACGACGTTCATGACCGAACTCACTGATGTTTCCTTTGAAGATGGCACCTTCACGGCGCCTATCCAGCGCGCTTATGAATCGTATAAGACGACCCGGGAAAACTTGAACCGCAAGAAACCGCAGACCCTCATGGATATGGCGACCATTGCCGTCAAAGAACTGAAAGCGGCCGGCAAGCTCGACAATCTCGACGAATCGGAAGAAATCAACGCCTGCACCATCATCATCCCTGTCGATGTCGATGGCGTCGAAGAAGAATGGCTCCTCCTCTTCAAAAATGAAACCCATAACCACCCGACGGAAATCGAACCGTTCGGCGGTGCGGCTACCTGCCTGGGCGGCTGTATCCGCGATCCCTTGAGCGGCCGTTCCTATGTCTATCAGGCTATGCGCGTCACCGGTGCCGGCGACCCGCGCCAGTCGGTCAAAGATACGCTCGTCGGCAAACTGCCTCAGCGCAAACTGACGACAGGCGCTGCCAAGGGCTACAGCTCCTATGGCAACCAGATCGGCCTGGCTACGGGCGAAGTCAAGGAATATTACAACCCCGGCTTCATTGCCAAACGTATGGAAATCGGCGCTGTCCTCGGCGCTGCACCGCGCAATAATGTCGTCCGTGAAGAACCGCTTCCTGGCGATATCATCATCCTCCTCGGCGGCAAGACCGGCCGCGACGGCTGCGGCGGTGCTACGGGTTCGTCCAAGAAACACACCGTCGAATCCCTGGAAACATGCGGCGCCGAAGTCCAGAAGGGCAATGCCCTGACGGAACGCAAGATCCAGCGCCTCTTCCGCCGCCATGAAGTTACGGTCCTCATCAAACGCTGCAACGACTTCGGTGCCGGCGGTGTCTCCGTCGCTATCGGTGAATTGACGGACGGCCTGGACATCAATCTCGACAAAGTCCCGAAGAAGTACGAAGGCCTGGACGGTACGGAACTGGCTATTTCCGAATCGCAGGAACGTATGGCCGTCGTCGTCGCTCCGGAACACGTCGATGAATTTATGAAATACGCAGCTGAAGAAAACCTGGAAGCGACGATCGTCGCCGTCGCTACCGATACGAAACGCCTGGTCATGCATTGGCGCGACCAGAACGTCGTCAATATTACCCGCGCTTTCCTCGATACCAACGGCGTCACCCAGCATCGCAAAGCCGTCGTCGTCGCTCCGGAAGATAAAGATTTCTTCAAAGCGCCGGAAGTCAAAGACGTCGCCAAGACCTGGCTCGATACGATGGGTACCTTGAATATCGCCTCGGAACAGGGCCTGGCTGAACGCTTCGACAGCACCATCGGTGCCCGCACGGTCCTCATGCCCTTTGGCGGCAAGTACCAGAAGACACCTGTCGAAGGCATGGTTGCCAAGATTCCCGTGGAACACGGCAACACGACGACAGCCAGCATCTTTACGCACGGCTATGATCCGGACCTGGCTATTTGGAGCCCCTTCCACGGTGCCCTCTATGCCGTCATCCAGTCCATTGCCAAACTCGTTGCCCTCGGCGGCGACCGCAAGAAAGTCTACCTGACCATGCAGGAATTTTTCCAGAGCCTGGGCACGAATGAAAAAGCCTGGGGCCAGCCGGTCAGCGCCCTCCTCGGTGCTTTCACGGCCCAGCAGGTCATGGAAGTCGCTGCTATCGGCGGGAAAGACAGCATGAGCGGTACCTTTGAAAACCTCACCGTTCCGCCGACGCTCGTTTCTTTCGCCATTGCACCGGAACATACGGAAAATATCATCTCGCCGGAATTTAAAGCTGCCGATGACGCAGTCCTCCTCTTCGACCTGCCTCGTGACGGCGAAGAAATGCCGGACTTCGATACCTTCAAAGCCCATTGCGATTTCCTCCATCAGGCTGTCCTCGATGGCAAAGTCAAAGCGATGCATGCTGTCGGTCAGGGCGGTATCGCAGCGGCTGTGGCTCAGATGGCCTTCGGCAATGGCATCGGCTTCGCTGTCGACAAGGCCTTTGCTGCACAGGAACTGTTCAATCTCCGCTATGGTTCGATCCTCGTCGAAACCGACGCCGCTACGGCTGCTGCATGGGCTGGACGGAATCACGTCTCCCTCGTCGGCAAGACGACGGCTGCTGCCGATGTGACTGTCGACGGCGTGACGATTTCCCTGAAAGACCTCCAGAACGCTTGGGAAAAACCGCTCAGCCACGTCTTCCCCATCAAGAGCGAAAGCGGCACAGGCGATGCCGAACTGCCCTTATTCACGACGTATGGTCCGCGCCGCAGCGAAGCTTTCGGTACTCCGCGGGTCTTCATCCCCGTCTGCCCGGGTACGAACTGCGAATACGATTCGGCTGCTGCCTTTGAACGGGCCGGCGCTACGACGGATGTCATGGTACTGCGCAACAACACGCCGCAGGATCTGGCAGAATCCATCGATGAAATGGCCAAACGCATTGCCAAGGCACAGATCATCATGTTCCCCGGCGGCTTCAGTGCCGGTGACGAACCGGAAGGCTCGGGCAAGTTCATTGCCACCTTGTTCCGCAACCCCGTCCTGTCGGAAGCTCTGGAAACGCTGCTCTATCAGCGCGATGGCCTGGCTCTCGGCATCTGCAACGGCTTCCAGGCTCTGATTAAACTGGGCCTCCTGCCGTATGGCCATGTACAGCCTTTGAAGGCTGACAGCCCGACTTTGACGTACAACACCATTGGCCGCCATCTGTCGCGCATGGTCGAAACGAAAGTCGTCTCCGTCATGAGCCCGTGGTTCAGCGGCTGCAAGGCCGGTGACGTCCATACCGTGGCTATCTCCCACGGCGAAGGTCGTTTCGTGGCTACGCCGGAACAGATCCGCGAACTGGCTGCCAAAGGTCAGATTGCGACACAGTACGTCGACCTCTCTGGCAAAGCTACCTATGATAGCGAATACAACCCGAACCAGTCCGTCCTGGCTGTCGAAGGCATTACCAGTCCCGATGGCCGCGTCCTCGGTAAGATGGCACACACAGAACGCTTCAGCGCTGAAGACGTCTTCCAGAACATTGCTGGCAACAAACTCCAGCCGATCTTCAAATCGGGCGTGGAATATTTTAAGTAAAAGCCGTTTGCCGTGGGTCGTTCATCGTTTGCCGTTGAATGCGTGAATTTTTCGGCAAACGCCAAACGCCAAACGAACCACAAAAGTGATGCTGCGGAAGCAGCATCACTTTTTTCTTGCTTTTCTCCGCCACTTATGATATACTTAATAAGCTTGAACTGTGTCAAGCTCCTAACCCTTCTGCGGGAAGGGTCATATGTCCAAAAGAGGAGGTGATTTCGTGAACAAGTACGAAGTCATGTTTATTGCAAAACCGCTCGAAGAAGCTGAAGTAGATCCGATCGTTGAATTGGTATCCAACCTTCTCACCAAGAACGGCTGCACTATCGAAAAAGTAGATCGCTGGGGTAAACGTCATCTCGCATACCCTGTTAAAAAACAGGCTGATGGCTACTACGTTTTGATCAACTTTGAAGGCGAACCTGACGTCATCAAAGAAATCGACCGTGTCATCAAGATCCACGATACTATTCTGAAACACTTGATCGTCAAGATCGACGAATAACCGGAGGCGCAAAGGTATGAATTCAGTCCAATTATTAGGGAATTTGGCTCGTGACCCGGAAATCCGTTTTACGAAGACCGGACGGGCAGTCGCTATGTTTACCGTCGCCTGCACGCGGTCGTATATTCCGGCCGGCAGTTCAGAACCGCGGGAGTTAACTGATTTTATTCCTTGTGTTGCTTGGGGTAATTTGGCGGAAAACTGTGGCAATAACTTGTCCAAAGGCAGCCGTGTATTCGTCCAGGGCCGTATCTCCGTTCGTTCTTATGAAACGCAGGATGGCCAGAAACGCTACCGCACGGAAGTTGTATGCGACTTCGTTGCCCAGACAATGGGATCAGAACACCAGCAGGCTGCTCCGGCACCGCGTGCTAGTGCGCCGCAGCCGAAACCGGCTGCACCGGGAACCGGCTTTGACAGCATGGGTTCCAGCACAGACGAAGAAATCCCATTCTAAAAGGTCAGACACACCCCTTCTAATTCTTGAAGGAGGAAACTATACATGAGAAGAGATCGCTCGAGAAAACCGAGAAGAAAAGTATGCAGCTTCTGCGTAGATCATGCTGAACAGATCGATTACAAAGACGTTGCAAAACTTCGCCGTTTCACAACAGAACGCGGTAAAATCTTGCCGCGCCGCATTTCCGGCGTTTGCGCTAAACATCAGCGTAAACTGACTGTTGCCATCAAACGCGCACGTGCTATCGCACTCTTGCCGTATACGGCTGAATAATAAAAAAGGGCTTGTCGCATGACGACAAGCCCTTTTTAAGTTTTAAGTTTTAAGTTGAAAGTTTGATGTGGAGGGGACAAAATTTAAAAGCCATCGCCTCAAACGTCATACATCAAACCTCAAACATTTAAGAAAAAGGGACCTCGCATTATGGTATAAACCTTCGTGTGACGTCCCTTTTTTTGTAGGGGGGCCACGTGGGGCGCCCGCACCGGAATATGTACGATTTCCCTGTCAGGGTGCTAGGCGAATCATACAAAGGCCCAACGGGCCGCCCTTTGGGACGGCCCCTACGAACAGCTGTCAGCTGACTGCTGACCACGAGCCACGAACCACTAATCACGAGCCACTAACCACTAACTACGAGCCACTAACTCCCCATCTACATAGCGGGCGATGATGTTGCGGTCGTCGCCGTCGTAGATGAATTGCTGGAGCTTTTCGAAGGGCGTCCGTTCCAGGCCTTCCATGTCGTCCATGTGGATGACCAAGGCGTCAAAGGCATAGCCCGTTTCAAAGCTGCCTGTCCGGCCGTAGAAGCGGCCCGGTCCTTTGGTGGCCAAGTACAGGCCTTCACCGATGGTGAGGGCTTTTTCTGTATCGTGCTGCAGGGCATGGAGCTTCGATATTTCGATGGTCAGGGCAATCTGCTTGTTCATGGCCGGTGTATGGCCGGCGGCGACGTCGCTGGCAATGGTGCAGGTCAAGCCTTGTTCCAGGTTGCGCCGCAAAGGCATGATGCCGCTGGTCAGGTTAGCATTGGACTGAGCGCAATGGGCCAAGTAAACGCCTTTATTGCCAAGTAAACTTTTTTCTTCGTCAGACAGATAGATGGCATGGGCCATGATCGTCTTATCTTGCCGCAAGAGGCCGAAAGCGTCGTAAACGTCAGTATACGACGGCAGGCCCGGATGGAGTTCTTTGACCCAGGCGACTTCATTCCGATTTTCCGACAGATGGGACTGGACGGGCAAGTCGTACTTTTCACAGAGACGCCCAAGGCCGGTCATCAGTTTTTCCGTTGTCGACGGGACGAAGCGCGGCGTGGCGATGAAGCGGACGCGGTGCAGTTCCTCCTGGCAGCGGACGGTCAATTCCTCCGTGTCGGCCAGGGACTGGTCTGTATCTTCTAAAAGATAATCCGGTGCATTGCGGTCCATGTTTACTTTGCCGATATAGGCCTTGAAGCCCATGGTTTCTGCCAGTTCCATGAGCTGCCATGTCGCCTCTTTATGGATGGTCGCAAAGGCAGAGAAACACAAGGTCCCTTCGGCTTTGAGCCGTTCCAGGAACGCTGTGTAAACGCGGCGGGCAAAGACAGGGGCGGCAAATTTCCCTTCAGCCGGGAAGGTGTAGTGCTCCAGCCAGGGCAGGAGTTCTTCATCGAAGCCGAGGCCGCGGTTGATATACTGCGGGGCATGGATGTGCAAGTCGACAAAGGCCGGGATGATGATGTCCTGGCCGTAGTCAATGACTTTTTCCGCCCCCGCCGATTCGGGCAGGGACGTCGTGAAGCCCGTTACGATGCCGTTTTCGATATGGGCATATTGATTTTCGCGGATCGTCAATTCCGTCCGCGACGGCGTATAGAGAAAATTTCCTTTAAGGAACATGTAAACGTCACCTTCTTTTTATGTTTACGCAGGTACGTAAACGGATAGGAATGAGGGCAGTACTTTGATTTCCAAGGGGAAGTCCGGTCCTTCGTCACCATCCATATTGGTGGAAAGATGGCTGTTATCCAACAGCTCGATGCGGACCTGGTCCATGGTCTTTAAGGTCATCAATTCAGACGTCAGGGGCTGGCCGGCTAAAAATTCCGGGATGACCTTGATGAGGTCCAGGTAGTTAAAATCCTTGAAGATGCCCAGCCATATCTTTCCATCGTCGACGCGGGCCTGCGGGGCCAGATTGCGGAAACTGCCGACGGAACTGGTCAGCATGGCGACGATGAGGGGCGAGCGGTGGACCGTCGATCCTTGGGCCGTCGTAATCTTGAATAACGATGTCTGGTGGGCCTGCATGGCCTTGATGCCGGTCAGGAAATAAGCCAGCGGACCGAGACGTGTCTTCTGTTCAATCGATACGTGGCCGACGGCATCGGGCATGATACCGGCAGCAATGGTGTTTACGAAGTAGCGGTCATTGGCCTTGGCAATGTCGACTTTGACGGTCTTGCAATGCTGTAGCATGGCGATGGCTGCTTCTGGATGAAGGGGGATGTTCAAGGCCCGGGCCAGGTCGTTGATCGTACCCAAGGGGATGAAGCCGAAATGGATCGTGCTGTGGTCCTGGGCCTGAGCCAGGCCGTTGATTGTTTCATTCAGCGTCCCGTCACCGCCCATGGAAAATACCGAGTCAAAGCCCGTCAGGGCGGCTTCTTTGGCCCATTCCGTCGCATCGCCGGCTTTCTGCGTTTCCCGCAATTCGACTTCATCGAACATCGTTTCCAGCTGTCGCCTTAAATTATCCTTGTGATATTTCGCCCGTTCACGCCCTGCTGTAGGGTTGACGATTAACATACACCGTTTCAACTTGCTCTACTCCTTACTTGTAAATTAGTCCTTGAAATGACTGATTATTACTATTATAGCGGTAAAAAAGTCGTTCGTGAAGGTGTAAACAAGGATTTCTCTGATTTTCGTCGAACTCTTTCTATAAAGGTTTCCTTGTCATTTTTAGAAAAGGGGAGGATGAAATGAATTTTGATGCATCTGTGTATCCTTATGGATCTCATCGGGAAGTCGTCTATGGCCGCAGGGGCATGGTCTGTACATCTCAGACCTTAGCTTCCCAGGCCGGACTGGATATGCTGAAAAAGGGCGGCAATGCTATCGACGCCGCCGTGGCCACGGCCATTTGTCTGACTGTCCTGGAACCGACCAGCAATGGCCTGGGCAGCGATGCCTTTGCCTTGATATGGACGCAGGGCAAGCTGCATGGCATCAACGGCAGCGGCTGGTCGCCAGCTGGACTGACGCGGGACGAATTGTTGAAACGAGGATATGACCAGGTTCCGCTCCGGGGCTGGGAACCGGTCATGGTCCCTGGCGCACCGGCGACGTGGGCCGAAGTCCATCGCCGTTTTGGCCGCCTGCCCTTTGAAGACCTCTTTGAACCGGCCATTGCCTATGCCCGCGACGGCTATGCCGTCATGCCGAACCTGGCGGCCATGCTGGCTGATAGCGCGAAGGCTTTTGTGCCCTATAAGGGGAAGAAGCTTTTTCAGGAACTGTTCGATACCTTTTTCCCGCACGGCAGGGCGCCCAAAGCCGGCGATATCCTCAAGCTGCCCGACTTAGCGAAGTCCCTGGAACTTTTGCGGGACAGTCACTGCCAGGCCCTGTATGACGGAGAATTGGCTGATGCCATTGATGCCTGGTCGAGGGAGACGGGCGGCTTGATCCGCAAAGATGATTTAGCCGTCTACCGGCCGCAGTGGGTCGACCCGATTCATACGAGTTACCGCGGCTATGATGTCTGGGAAATGCCGCCCAACGGCCATGGCCTGGTCGTCCTCATGGCCCTGGATATTGCCAGCGGGTTTACCTTTAGTAAACGCGATGAGGCTGAAGCGCTCCACCGGCAGATTGAAGCCATGAAGCTGGCTTTTTGCGATGGCAAGCAGTATATCGCCGACCCGTGCTTCATGAAGACGTCTGTCGATGAGTGGCTGTCCCCTGAATATGCCGACCGGCGGCGGGCCCTCATTGCCGATGAGGCCTTGTTGCCGGAGCCCATCGATGTAAACTGTGGCGGTACCGTTTACTTGTGCAGCGCCGATGGCGAAGGCAATATGGTTTCTTTCATCCAGAGCAACTACAATGGTTTCGGGTCGGGTATCGTCGTGCCAGGGTATGGCATTTCCCTCAGCGACCGGGGACACAACTTCTCCATGGATCCATCCAGCGATAACTGTGTCGGTCCGCGAAAGAAGTCATATCATACGATTATTCCTGGTTTTTTGACGAAAGATGGCCGACCTGTCGGTCCCTTTGGCGTCATGGGGGCTTTCATGCAGCCTCAGGGCCAATTCCAGGTCTTACTGAATACCATTGACTATCATTTAAACCCTCAGGCGGCCTTGGATGCACCGCGCTGGCAGTGGGTCGGCGGCAAGACGATTGAAATGGAACGGGCTTTTCCGCAGGCTGTTGTCGAAGCGCTTCGCCGCCGCGGCCATGACGTCGTCGTCAAGGACGATATCCAGACGTATGGCCGGGGACAAATTATCTGGCGTGATGAACAAGGGACGCTCATCGGTGGAACCGAACCGCGGGCTGATGGGTGTGTAGCTGCCTGGTAAACTTCGTTTACTTTTCTTCTCCCGTAAAATGTGATAGGATGGAGAAAACTAAAGGAGGATTATCCCGATGAAACCGAAACTTTCTATTTTAGACCCCAATCCGACGCCGCTTCAGTACCTGTCCGGCTTGTCGCAGGAATTATTCCGTGAAATCTACATAAAGCGCGATGACCTGACGCCTTTCGGCGGCGGTGGCAATAAACTGCGTAAATTAGAGTATTTGATGATCGAAGCCCTCAATTCTCAGGCGACGACCATTGTCACCGTCGGCGGACCGCAGACCAATCATGGCCGCCTGACCGCTGCCGTTGCCGCTAAATTCGGCTTGAAATGCATCATCGTCGCCGTTGGCGATACGGACGGCGAATTGAGCGGCAATCTGCTCCTCGACGGCATCTTCGGCGCCCGCGTCGTCCTCAAGCATGATGATGGCCGCGACCAGGACGTCCAGCTCGAAGAAACGGTCAAGAAAGTCATGGCTGCCGAATTGAAGAAGGGGGAACAAGTTTACTTCATTCCCATGGGCGGCAGCGATACGACGGGCATGCTGGGCTATATGGACTGTGCCCGCGAACTCGATGCCCAGGCCAAGGAACAGCAGATTGACGGAGCGACGGTCTATGTCGCCGTCGGCAGCATGGGCACGTATCTCGGCTTATACTGCGGCCTGAAAGCCATTCAGTCGAACTTGAAGCTGGTAGGGATTGCCGTCATGCCCTTCGATATGGAAAAACTGAAGGCGTACTTCCAGCAGGCTAAAGAAGAATACGGCTTTGATTTTGACGGCGACTTCCACGTCGAAACGGGCTATATCGGCAAGGGCTACAATGAACCGGAACCGCGGGTCCGCGAAGCCATTTACACCATGGCCCGCCACGAAGGCATCCTCCTCGACCCGTGCTACACGGGCAAGATGTTTGCCGGCGTCCTGTCGATGATCAAAGAAAAGAAAATCAAACTGGGCCGCCAGGTCATCCTCCTGCACACCGGCGGTATGCCCGGCCTGTACACCAAAGCTCACCGCATCAAATTTGAAAACGAACTCAAAGACCAGATCGAGATTGTGAAGTAAGGGGTTAGCAGTCAGCAGTTAGTGAAATAAAAAAACGTGTCCCAAGGGACACGTTTTTTTCGTAGGGGACGCCCAAAGGGCGTCCCGCCTGATTCCTTAGTTAAAAGAATACTTGTGTCAATATGACATACGACAAGGCGCCCATGACGGCCGTGCAGGGAATGGTCATGACCCAGGCCGTGACCATTTGCCGGGCGACGCTCCAATGGACGGCTTTGACGCGCTGCGCCGAGCCGACACCCATGATGGAGCCGGAAACGACGTGTGTCGTCGAGACGGGCAGGTGCAGCAGCGTAGCCGAGAAGATGACGACAGCCGAGTTGAGGTCGGCTGCGAAGCCATGGACGGGGTGCATCTTGAATATTTTGCCTCCGACGGTACGGATGATTTTCCAGCCGCCGACGCTGGTCCCCAAGGCCATGGACAGGGCACAGAGGAATTTGACCAGGTCCGGTACTTCCAGGCTGTTAATGAAACCGCCCGATACCAATGCCAGGGTGATGATACCCATGGATTTCTGGGCGTCATTGGAGCCGTGGGAAAAGGCCATGAGGGCTGCCGATACGACTTGCAGCCTGTTGGCAGCCAGGTTGACTTTGGCCGGCTTGAAGGAATGACAGACGGCAAAGATGATCTTCATGATGATGAAGCCCGTAATGATGGCCGAGACGGGTGAGATGATGAGGGATAAAACGATTTTCAAGATCCCCCAGCCGTTGAGGGCGGCCACCCCGGCAGATACGATGATGGCACCAATCATGCCGCCAATCAGAGCATGCGATGAACTGGAAGGCATGCCGACCCACCAGGTCAGGAGGTTCCAGATGATAGCCCCGACGAGGCCGGCGATGATGATCATTTCATTGACTAAGGTCGGCGAGATGACGATGTCGCCGCCAATCGTTTTGGCGACGCCTGTCGAAATCATGGCGCCGAGGAAATTGAGGATAGCCGTGCCGACGATGGCGACACCAGGACGGATGGCCCGCGTCGATACGCAGGTGGCGATGGCATTGGCCGTGTCGTGGAAGCCATTGATGAAGTCGAAGACCAGGGCCAGGATGACGACCATGACGATGAGTGACGTATCAAGCATATTTCATGGTCACCTCTTTGATGGTATTTCCCAGGGTTTCGACGTGATCCGCCGCTTCTTCCAAGGTCCCCAGGATGTCTTTCCAGCGGATGACATTGAGCAGGTCCGCCTCATCTCCGCTGAACAGCCGGGAAATTTCTTGACGGTAAATATGGTCTACTTCTGATTCCATCCGGTTCAGTCGTTCGGCATGGCGCATGAGCCGGGCTTCGTTATGGTCGATGTCCTTTAAAAGGGAGAAAATGTTCTTCAGTTCTTCTCCCATAGCGACGATTTGTGCCGTCATGGCTACGGCTGCCTTCGGGGCTTCCGTGACGTGATACATGCTGGTGCGCATGAGGGCACCCTGCAGGGAGTCGATGCAGTCTTCGAGCTGGCACGTCAGCTTATAGAAATCTTCCCGGTCGATAGGCGTGATGAAGACCCGGGACAATTTGAAGATGACCTCCTGGTTGGTCTTGGCTGATGTATGTTCCAGCTTGACGATTTCTTTGAGATGCAGTGAAATGGTCGAAACGTCCTCCATGACTTCATGGGCGATAATGGCACCGCGGTGGAAGTTTTCGGCATTGGTCATGAGATAATCGAAAAATTCTTCATGTTTGTTGCTGATACTGAACATTTTATTTCCTCCTCTATGTACTTAAATCAGTATATAAGAGCCATATCAGTGTTTTGAAAAGAATATGTAAGGATTGAGTAAAATTTAACTACATATTTTATTTTCTTTGAGGCAATGGTATAATAAAAATGATATTGCTATTTTTACAGGTATGTATATTGTTAAAGAAAAATCGCTTGCCATGATGCAGGCTTTTTTTGAACATGAGGTGACTTTTACGAAATGAATGAAAACCTGACTAAACGGATTCATCCCGTTGACGAAATGCTGCCGGCTGGCCGGCTCTTTGCCTACGGTCTGCAGCACGTCCTGGCTATGTACGCCGGGGCTGTAGCCGTACCGATCATCATTGCCCAGGCCTTGCACTTGTCGCCGGCTGAACTGGTCCATCTGATTAATGCCGACTTATTTTCCTGCGGCATTGCCACGCTGATACAGACTTTAGGGTTCTGGAAAATCGGTGCCCGGATCCCGATGATTCAAGGTGTTACTTTCGCTTCCGTTACGCCGATGATCCTCATCGGGGCAGAGCACGGGATTACGGCTATTTACGGAGCGATTCTCGTTGCCGGGCTGTTTACGTTCTTCATTGCACCGTTCTTCAGCCGGTTCATCCGCTTTTTCCCGCCTGTTGTCACAGGGACGATTATCACCATCATTGGTATCACCCTCTTGCCAGTAGCCGTCAATTGGATGGGCGGAGGCAATCCCAAGGCTCAAGATTTTGCATCACCGATGAATTTGTTCCTGGCCTTCATCACCTTGGTCATCATCATCGCTATTTACCGTTGCGGCAAAGGGTTCTTGAGCAATGTTTCTGTTCTGCTTGGACTCATCGGTGGGACGATTATTGCCATGATTTTAGGGCAGACGAATTTCTCAGAAGTCGGCAATGCGGCTTGGATTGGGTTGGTCACGCCTTTTTCCTTCGGCTTTCCGACTTTTGACATCGGATCGATCTTGTCGATGATTGTCGTCATGATCGTTACTATGGTAGAAACGACAGGGGACTGTATCGCCATCGGTTCCATTGTCGGCCGTCCGATTGGCCGCAGCCGCTTGGCACGCTGCCTCCGGGCTGATGGGTTATCGACCTTTATCGGTGGGATTCTCAACAGTTTCCCCTATACCGCCTTTGCGCAGAATGTCGGCCTTATCGCTGTTACCCGCGTCAAGAGCCGCTTCGTCGTCGCTGCCTCGGGTATCATCCTCATCGCCCTAGGCTTGTTCCCGAAGATGGCAGCCGTCGTCGCCTCTATCCCAAATTCTGTTTTAGGCGGTGCGGGTGTCGCCATGTTCGGCATGGTCATTGCCAGCGGTATCCGGGCTTTGAGTAAAGTCAAATTCGACGGGACGTATAATTTGATGATTGTCGCCGTCAGTATCGGCGTCAGCATGATCACCTTGACGGCGCCGAACTTTTTCCACAGCTTCCCATCGTGGGCTAATATCGTCTTGCACAGCGGCATTACCTTGGGCAGTATTACGGCTGTCGTCCTCAATTTGATCTTGAATGGCAGTGCTCAGAAAGATGATGTAAACGAAGATTAAACAAATATAAATTAAAAATAAAGGCGCATGAGCGCCATGAAAGTGGGGAGATTTTTTTGCTAAAACGAATGATGGCGCTGACCTGTGTCCTGGCCTTGACGGCCGGGGCTGCTTGGGCAGATACGCCAGAATTGAAGACTGGGCCGGCTCCTTTTTCGGTCAAAGTGGAAATCAAGCCGACAGCAGCGCCGCCAGAGGAAACGAAACCCGTTCAACCGGCAGCCGCAGCGAAAAAGGAAACGCCAGCTCAACCGGTGGAGGCGCAGGAAAATGCATCAGAAAAGAAAATTGGCATCAACCTGGCCAGCCGTATCTTGACGCTCTATGAAGGCGATACGAAGGTCAAGATGTATCACGTCGGTGTCGGTAAGACGTCGACGCCGACGCCGACCGGTTACTATGCCGTCCAGTACAAGGAAGTCAATCCGACCTGGGTCGATCCGGATGATACGAGCGTCCAGATCGGGCCCGGCCCGAGTAACCCCATCGGTTACCGCTGGATCGGCTTTTCTGGCAACTACGGGATCCATGGGACGAATCACCCTGAATCGATTGGCGGCTACGTATCCAATGGCTGTGTACGCATGAACGAAGCCGATGTAGAAGACCTGTATCAGTATGTGTCCGTCGGGACGCCGGTCACGGTCTACTATGACCGGTTAGTCATCGATGTCGATCCGGACCATACTGTGTCGTATTATGTCTATCCCGATGGCTACGGCTGGCAGTCTCTGAGTGTAGCTCAGGTCAAGAAGGCTTTGGCCGGGTACGGGGTAGAAGATTTTGCGGAATTCCAAGATATTTCCGATAAAATAAACGCTTCCGACGGCAATGTAACCTACGTTGCCAAAGCCTACGACTTGGTCGTAAACGGAAATAAACTGGCGAAACGGGCGCTGGGCAAAAATGGACAGATTTATCTGCCTTCTGTCGCCGTTGCGACGGCCTTGAAACTGGACTTGCAATGGAACTCCCAGCAGGGCATCCTGACCAGTCCCTATGGCATCGCTCCGGGCTACGTCAAGAGCGATGTCGTTTACATGAATGCTGTCGATGCCTATTCCCTGTTCCATCTCAGAGGCGAACTGACGCCGGACTACGTCTATAACATGTATTCCGTAAAAGGCAATAATACACCGACCGTCGTCATCTCGCCGGGAAGCGGAAATGATTGACGTTTGATGTTTGATGCGATGGTTTTTTAGCCCGTCAGGTATATGCAAGATGCTCGTGCACCGATTGGCGTGAACGGGCGCCCCACGTGGGCGCCCCTACGACAAACGATGAACGACCTACAATCAACGTAAAAAGAGGCTGTCTTAATGCGACAGCCTCTTTTTACGTTGACAAAAAATGACATATGTCATATACTATAACCAAGTTAATGACATATGTCGGAAAAAAGACGGGCTATGGAGACCCGTCAGGTTATTGCAGATTGGAGGAGAAATTGTTATGATGAGAATAGCAGTTACGTATGAAAATGGGAATGTGTTCCAGCACTTCGGTCATTCGTCGCAGTTCAAGATTTATGATGTCGAAGACGGGAATATCGTCAAGGCTGAAGTCGTCGATACGAACGGCCAGGGCCACGGCGCGTTAGTCGGATTCCTGCAGGCCCAGGAAGTCAATGCTGTCATTGCCGGCGGTATCGGCGGCGGAGCCAAACAGGGCCTGGCAGAAGCCTCTATCGACCTCTATGGCGGTGTCACGGGCAGTGCTGATGATGCCGTCAAAGAATTGCTCAACGGAACGCTGAAATTCAATCCTGACGTAGCTTGCAGCCACCACGACCACCAGCATGACCATGGTGAACACCACTGTGGTACACATGGCTGCGGGGGTCATCAGTAACCTTTGTCTATTCCCCGAAAGGAGACGATTCTCTTGAAGAATATTACTGCTTTTTATCTCAATGGCTGCCCCTATTGCAAGGGCGCTAAAGAAGCCTTGGCTGAACTGATCGAAGAAAATCCGGCATACCGCCAGGTAGCCGTCGACTGGTACGAAGAATCGGAACATCCCGAAGTCGTACAAGGCCATTCTTACTACTATGTCCCGTCCATGTTCATCGGTACGGAAAAGCTCTATGAAGCCCAGCCGGGCCAGTCTTATGACGCCATCAAGGCTCATGTCAAAGCAGCTCTGGATGCGGCTTTGAAGGCTTAATCATTTCCTAAGACGGCATGAACGGCATCTCGGCAACGGCGGACGGCTTCATCCATAGTAGGCTCGTCGATGGTGAGGGGCGGATTGAAGTAAATGACGTCGCCAATGGGGCGCAGGACCAGACCCAGGTCCATGGCTTTTCGGAAAATGTGCCAGCCAATCCGTTTTTCCGGATCAAAGGCGCGTTTACTCTTTTTATCTTCTACTAATTCAATCGCATTGATCAGGCCGATGTGGCGGATTTCGCCGACATGGCTATGGCTGCCGAGAGCAGCGTCTAACTTTTCATGAAGGTAGATGCTCTTTTCGGCAGCTTTTTTTAAGATGTCATCGCGCTTCATGATGTGCAAGACGGCCAGAGCGGCCCGGCAGGCCAGGGGATTGCCGGCATAGGTATGGCTGTGGACGAAGGCTTTATGCGTCTTGAAATCGTCGTAGAAGGCCTGGTAGATGGCCTCGGTCGTAATCGTCAGGGACATGGGCAGGTAGCCGCCGGTCAGGCCTTTTGATGTACAGAGGATGTCCGGGCTGACGCCGGCGTGTTCGATGGCGAACATCTTGCCTGTCCGGCCGAAACCGGCGGCAACTTCGTCGTCGATGAGGAGGACGCCGTAGTCATCGCAGAGCCGGCGCAGGCGGCGCAGGTATTCCGGCGGGTAGATACGCATGCCCGCCGCGCCTTGCAGGATCGGTTCGACGATGAGGGCGGCCGTTTCTTTGCCGTAAGCGGCGAAGGCCTTCTCGGCGCCGACGAAACATTCACAGTCGCACGTTTCCCGCGTCCTTCCATAGGGACAGCGGTAGCAGTCGAGGCCATCGAAATGGATATTGTTCATCATCATGGGCTTGTAGATGCGGGCGTAGAGGTCCATGCTGCCGACGGACAGGGCGCCGATAGTCTCGCCGTGATACGACTCGGACAGGCACATGAAGCGCTGCCGTTCGGGATGACCGGACTGGTATTGGTATTGGAAAGCCATCTTCAGAGCACATTCGACGGATGAAGAGCCATTGTCGGTGAAGTTGAAATGTTTCAATCCTTCCGGCAGCAGGGGCAGGAGTTCCTGACAGAGCTCGATGGCCGGGCGGTGGGAAAAGTTGGCGAAAATGACGTGTTCCAATTTGTCGAGCTGGTCTTTGATGGCGGCGTTGATTTCATCGTTGCAGTGGCCGAGGAGATTGCACCACCAGGAACTGATGATATCGATGTATTCTTTCCCGTCTATGTCATAGAGATAACAGCCTTTGCCGTGGTCGATGACGACTGGCGGGAAGACTTCGGCATCTTTCATCTGCTGGGCGGGATGCCAGATGTATTTTAAATCGGCTTCAAGTAAACTCATGTAAATCCCCTTTCCTTATTGGTACAATGAAATGAGCGAGGCTGCATCTGCATGGAGCAACATGTCATCCTCGGCGACGACGGCTAAGACCGGCTTTTGGCTCAGCTTTTCGATCATGCGGATATTATCTTTTTCCATGGGACTGCCCGTATAATGGTTGACGATGAAACCTTGGACGGGCAGTCCTTTTTCTTTCATATAAAAGGCGGTCAATACGGCGCCGTTGATCGTCCCCAAACCGGCCGGACAGACGATGAGCGAGGGCAGATGGAGCCAGGAGATGACATCTTCTAATTGGAAGAAGGCCTGGTCGTCATCGCGGAGGGGACAGATGATGCCGCCGCTGCCTTCGACCGTGACATACGGGTAGGCCGCTGTGACGCGCTGCCAATCCCGGAGGATGACGTCTTTTTCGATAGGTTTATGTTCCCAGCGGGCTGCCAGATGAGGCGAGACGGCGTGGTCGTAGAGATAAGACAAGAGCAGGTCCGGCGCTTCACCGATTCCCGCCGTAGCGTTTACATAGCCGGCATCGCTAGCCGCGACCGTCGGGGCGCCGCTGATAGCTGCCTTGTAATAGCCAATGTCGTAGCCATGCTGGCGCAAGGTCTTGATGAGCAGGGCTGTGACATAGGTCTTGCCGATGTCTGTCCCCGTTCCGGTGATGAATAATCCTTTACTCATAGTAAACGAACTCCTTTCTAAGAGGCTATGGTCCGTTGGACACGACGGGCCAGGAAAGCGGCGACGATACACAAGAAGATGTCGCCAGGGATGGGCAGGACGAAGCAGTAGACGAAGAGCGTCCACAAACTGATCGGCGTGCCCAGGTACACGTTGTTGATTAAGGCCAAATAGACCATGCCGCAGGCGTAAACGATGACGAGGCCGGCGAAATCAGCGGCCAGCAGCCGGCGAAGGGACGGGACCGGAACTTGGTGGGCAATATATCCCGTCAGGCCGGCGCCGCCGATGAAGCCGAGGAGATACCCGAAAGTCGGCTGGAAGATGTATGACGGGCCGCCGCCAGAGGTGAAGACCGGCAGGCCGATCAGGCCCAAGAAGACGTAGACCGCGACGGATGCGGCGCCGCGGCGGCTTCCCAGCAGCAGACCGGCTAGCGTCGTGAACAATAACTGCAGCGTGAAGGGACAGAAGGGAACGGGGATGCGGATGAAAGCCCCGATGGCGATGAGCGCTGTGAACAGGGCGAATAAGACGAGGTCCCGTGTATCCCAGCGATGAGATGAGAGGGCAGAAGAAACCATGAAATCACTCCTTTAAGAAAATGTAAACCTATATCTACCCATAAATTAGTTTACGATAATCTGGATTATACCCGACAATTTGCTTATTGTCAATTTTGATAAAAATAAATAAGTTGACAATAAGCAAACAAAAAAATCTCCCATTGACAAAGGAGATGGAAGTGATTAATCTATAAGTACAAAATATTTAGGAATTTATTTTGTACATAAAAGAAATGGAGGAATTGTTATGTCAAATGTTAATATTAACTGGTCGGCATTAGGCTTTGAATATCAGCCGATTGCAAAGCGTTATGTTGCCAATTATAAAGACGGCAAATGGGGCAAAGGAGAATTGACGGATGATCCGAATGTCGTCCTCAATGAATGTGCCGGCATTTTGCAGTACTGCCAGCAAGTATTTGAAGGCCTGAAAGCGTACAAGACCAAAGACGGCCGTACCGTTACCTTCCGTCCGGACCAGAATGCAAAACGCTTGATGGACTCGGCAAAACGGCTTGAAATGCCGCCGGTTCCTGAAGATATGTTCATGGAAGCTGTCGACGAAGTCGTCCGTGCCAACAAGGATTATATTCCTCCCTTTGAAAGCGGCGGTGCTCTCTATCTGCGCCCGTATATCTTTGGGACCAACCCAGTCATCGGCGTTAAACCGGCTGACGAATATCAGTTCCGCCTCTTCGGCACACCGGTTGGCTCTTACTTCAAAAACGGTGTAAAACCGATTACGATTTGCATTTCTGACTTCGACCGTGCAGCTCCGCGTGGTACAGGCCATATCAAAGCCGGCTTGAACTACGCCATGAGCATGTATCCTTACATTTTAGCTCATCAGAACGGTTTCGATGAAAACATGTTCCTCGACCCGGCTACGCGCACGTACGTAGAAGAAACGGGCGGCGCTAACTTCCTCTTTGTCAAGAAAGACGGTACCTTGGTTACGCCGAAATCGGACTCCATCCTGCCTTCCATTACCCGCCGTTCCCTCATCACCATTGCAACGGATATGTTGGGCATGAAAGTCGAACATCGTCCGGTTAAATTCTCGGAAGTCAGCGAATTTGCTGAAGCCGGCCTTTGCGGCACAGCTGCCGTCATCTGCCCGGTAGGCAAAGTCGTCGACCACGGCAAAGAAGTCTGCATCCCCAGCGGCATGGATGAAATGGGTCCTGTCCTGACGAAACTCTACAAGACCTTGCGTGGCATCCAGATGGGCGAAATCGAAGGCCCCGAAGGCTGGATTCACGAAGTAAAATAATTTATATTTCGTAGGGGCTCACACGTGGCGCCCCTACAGAAAAAAGGCTTGTCGCACATGCGACAAGCCTTTTTTTATAACACTCCCAAGCCTTCCAGCAATATCTTCAGGCCAATCAGGATGAGGACGATGCCGCCGATACATTCGGCCTTATTTTTATAGCGCGTCCCGAAGAGACTGCCGACTTTGATGCCAGCTGCCGAGAATAAGAAGGTCGTTATCCCAATGAGCGTGACCGAGGGGAGCAGGTCGATGTCCATAAAGGCAAAGGTAACGCCGACGGCCAGGGCATCGATACTGGTGGCAATAGCCAGCATGAGCATGGTATAAGGCCGCATAGAGGCATCGCAGTGCTCTTGGTCTTCAAAGGATTCTTTGATCATGTTGAGGCCGATGGCGCCGAGCAGGATGAACGTGACCCAGTGGTCATAGGCGTCGATCATATCGGCAAAGAAACTGCCCAGACCGTAACCGATAGCCGGCATCAGGGCCTGGAAGATGCCGAACCACAGGCCGGCCAGGACCATATGGCGCCAGCTGATTTTACCGAGTGACAAGCCTTTGCAGATGGAAACGGCAAAAGCATCCATGGACAGGCCGACGGCCAATAATAGTAAATCGAGTGTATTCATCTTATTCTCCCCTCGCGATGTAAACAAATATACAATTTACTCATTATAAGAGATGCGGAAATTGATGTCAACAAAAAGATTGCCAAATCAAGGGATTGTGCTACAATACATTTTGTGACAAGAAAGGACGTGAAAATACATGAAGTATAAAAAGAGCCATCTCGTTGCGGCTCTCCTCAGTGCGTTTACTTTATTTTCCAGCCAGGCCCTGGCCATGTCAGTGGATAATCTGATGCAGATCGTCGCCAAGGACAGTGCCACGGGCAAGACGATTTCCTGGCAGTCGGACAGCAACCGTAATGACTACAGCGTAGAATACCGCCATAAGGACCAGGGGGATGTCCAGCTGGCTTATGTAACCGAAGGGAAACGGCCGCCCATTTACGACGCCGATAATCCCGCGCCCTATACGTACGGTGCGTATATGCAGAAATTGACGCCGGCGACGGAATATGAATACCGTATCGTCAATGCCGACGGCGCAACGGATTGGATCACGTTTTCGACGACCAAAGAAGATTTAAATCAATATAAAGTCCTTATTTTCGGTGATTCCCAGTCTACCGATTACAGCGTTTGGGGGCAGACGGCACAGATTGCCTGGCAGCAGAACGATGATGCGGCTTTCTTCATCAATATGGGGGACATTACCGACAACGGCCAGGCCTATTTCCAATGGCGTGACTGGTTTGAAAACGCCGATGTCCTGACCAGCCATATCCCCTTTGCGCCGGTCTTGGGGAATCACGAAGCCTACAGCATGGATTGGCAGTTTGCCGAACCGTATACCTATAAAGGCCTCTTTGCCGTACCGTATGGCGGTCCGAAGGACCAGAACCGCCTGGCCTACTCCTTCGATTATGGCGACGTCCACTACGTATCTCTCAACACGGATTACGAAGAATTGAACGGCTGGCGGCCGACGATGATGGAAGATGAAGCGGCCTGGCTCGATAAGGACTTGGCAGCTGCCCAGAAAGCGGGTAAACGAGTGGTCGTCCTCATGCATCGTCCGCCCTGGGATAGTCCTTACGATGGGCAACTCGATGTAAACGGGAAATACTTCATGCCCCTCTTCGATAAATATAACGTCCCCTTAGTGTTCACAGCGCATGAACATTGCTATGAACGGACGGTTCCCATCAAAAACGACCAGGCTGCAACGGAAGGAACTGTCTATATTGCCACCGGCCGCTCCGGGACGGAATCGTGGGATGGCTCCGTAAAGAAGCCGACAGATGTCGTCTATTACAATCCGACGGATATGCCGATGTACCTGACGCTCCAGGTCGAACCGGATGAATTTCGTGTCAGTGCTCTGAAGAATGATGGCACGCTGATCGACACCGTATCGGTTCCGGCCAAGGCACCTGTCGTCAAAACTACGGAAGCGGTGAAAGATACAGGAGCCGTACAATCTGGCCAGAAGCAGAAAAAAGATAAAAAAGCGGTCAAGAAATCGAAGAAACAGAAGGTAAACAAAAATAAATAGATGAGCCTTCTTCGTTTACGATGGAGTTGTTTTCTCGAGCAAATCCGTGTATAATAGACAATTAAAAGAAGTAAACTCAAGAGGAGCGAATTAAAATGAAAAAAATAGCAAGAAATATGATACTTTGTGCGCTCATGACCATGAGCCTGTCCGCTGTCTGCTTAGCCGAAGATACGACGGCAACGACGACGGCTGCTGAACCGCAGGCTACGGCTACGGTTACGGCAACGACCCAGGCGGCACCGGACCAGAATGTCGTCGACTGGCTCGACCCGGCTGCCGGCGAATGGTACAGCACCAAGGGCAACCTGGTCATGACCATCGAAGGCAACACCATCAACGGCTGTGCCGTTACGGACCCCAAGGATTGCACCTATGACTATCCGCGGACCGGGACCTTTACCATTCATGAACAGACTGGCGACCGGACCATCAAGATGGATCTCATGGGCCATAAATCCCATCAGTACCTCATCGTCGACAATAAAATGCCTCTGCGCCGTTCCCTCAATGCCGACCGCTATGAATCTATCGGCGGCGTATACCTGGGCATGACCGAAGCCGACTTAACTGCCGCTTATGGCCAGCCGAGCAGCACTGCAGAAGACCAGGGGACGGACCGCTGGATCTATGACAGCCATCATATGGATGCCTACCTCCAGGGCGGTATCGTCATCGGCATCCGCATTTACGATGGCAGCGATTTGAAATTCGATAAATCCGGCCTGACTGCCGGCGATACGACTGGCGCCTATGCCAAAGCTTATGAATTAGAAACGACACCGGAAGTGCCGACAGAAGCCAACGCCATTTCCAAGGCCTATAAACTGCCGCAAGGGGAATACCTGCGCTTCGGCCAGAATTTCGTCCAGCTTTCCATCTAAGCCGGTATCCGGAACTGCACATAGGAATGGGGCCTCGCATGCGAGCTGTTTTCATGCGACAGCCCCCTTTTCGTTGCATTATCCTTTGAAATAATGTAAACTAAAGGAAATATATTTATACGAGTTGCTGTTATGCTGGATGGCATGGTTAAGCCTTTTTTTGGTTAGAGAAATGGGCCAGGTAAATGCTGAAACAGATAGAGTAAATATAAGGAGAGAAAACACGTGATCACGACAAGAGACTTAATGGATCGTTATAATATCAAAACCCGCCAGGGCATTATCCAGTTCGTCAAGAAGCATCTGGATGAAATCAACCATGATGGCGAAGAACACGCTACCATGCAGAAGGGCGAATGGGCCTTCGACACCGAAGCCGTTCGCATCCTCGACCAGCTGCGCGGCCTCCACGACCAGGCGACGATTACCGAACTTGAAAGCGAAAAAGTATCCAATGCCCAGCAAGAATCGCACAACCTGCGTATTTTACTGCTCAAAGCCCAGCAGGACCTCAACACGGCCCAGCAGCAGGTCATCACGCTGCAGCAGAACCTCATTGCCAAACAGAACGAATTGTCCGAAGTCAAAGTCAAAGCCCTGGAAGCCCAGCAGAACAAAGACCAGGCCGACGCCCTGCAGAGCGAAGTCGACCGCTTGAAAAAAGAAGGCAGCCTCATCGAAGACGAACACAAACAACTCCAGGAAACATTGGCCACCGTCCAGGCCGAACGGGACAAACTGCGCCAGCAGCTGGCTGAAAAAGCCAACCATCATTGGTGGGAATTTTGGAAATAATCACATACTGAGAACAGGGACTATAGCATGGAATTTCTGAGAACATGCCATAGTCTTTTTTTTAGGCTCCCATGGTAGGGGAGCTGGCTGCCGAAGGCAGTCTGAGAGGTTAAGGCTCCCATGATAGGGGGGCTGGCTGCCGAAGGCAGTCTGAGAGGTTCTTAAAAAGGAGTGATGCAGATGAACAGTAGCATTTTGATTCGGCAAGCCTGCGGAGATGATACAGGGGCTTTGGCTCTGATTTACGCCTATTACGTAAATCAGACGGCCATTACCTTCGAGTACACCGCGCCGGATGCTGTAGAAATGGAACGGCGGCGCCAAGAAATTTCGCAGCACTATCCCTATTTAGTGGCCGAATTAGATGGCCAGGTCGTCGGCTATGCCTATGCCCATGCCTTTTACGGTCGTGAAGCCTATGCCTGGTCGGTCGAATCGAGCATTTACGTTGATGTAAATGTCCGTAAACACGGCATTGGCCGTACACTTTATAAAGCCTTGGAAGAAGCGTTGAAATCTATGGGAATCCTAAACATCAATGCCTGCATTGCTATACCCCGCGATGAAGATGATCCTTATGTTACCTATGACAGCCTGAATTTCCATAAGCACCTGGGCTATATCCTGGCAGGTCATCTTCACTACAGCGGCTACAAATTCGACCGCTGGTACGACATTGTCTGGATGGAAAAAATGCTTGGCCCCCATACCATTCATCCGAAATTCCCGGCAAAAAAATGAGGTCCTTACAACGAGTCACTGCTTTTTCCTCGGACTCAGATGCGGCTGCCAAAACGGACAGCTGTAGTTGGGCAGACCGCTGTGATATTCAACCACAGCCAATTCTGGCATACTGCAGGCTTTTACAAGCTATCGTTGTCCATGATTCAAGAACTTGCTAAACAGAATAAATTGATTTAGGCGTAAATACAAAGAAAAAAGGCTTCCGATTTCTCGGAAGCCTTGATTTTATTGGAGCCACTAATAGGATTCGAACCTACGACCCTCTCATTACGAACACCTGTTTGTAATTACATACTATATATGCGATTTACATCGAAAAATATATACTATATATTGTAAATAGAGACTCTAATTTCAATGAATTTGACCTTATATTAAAAAAATAGGTTCCATTATTGTGTCCATCTGTATTCATTAGTTATGCATTATTTATAGAATTTAACTTTTCCTCTAAGTCGAATAAAGGATTTTCTGATGGCATTAAACGTGCCATTTCAAGTGGAAGGCTACACCGAGGGTTATTATTTATAAGGTTATTAAGATTACTCATGTTATCTTGGTTTAGATCAGAATATTGCACAACGAATTTGATTGAAGATGCTGGATTGGGATTAGGTACAATTAAATGATTTTGAATAATATCGAATTTAATACAATTTAAAACAAATACAATATTAGCACGGACTCCTAAGGAATAGTATAGGGGTCTTTTTTTTATATCTAAATATTCTTCCGCAATATGGAAAGTATCTACTGGAAATACGTTTACAGATACAGAATCAGCTATATAGATGGATAAAGGCATTAAATCATTTTCTAAATTGAGTATTAATTCGGTGGAATAAGGTTTATCAATTCTACCAGTCAACCAGTCCAAAGAGACTGCAAATAAATCGGCAATGCTTTGTAAGGCTGATACAGCAGGAACTCTTAGTTTATTTTCCCATTGGCTAATGGTTGTTTTTCCTACAGGGGTAAATAACTTTGTTATATTTGCGATTTGCCTTTGATTGATTTGATATGTCGTACGCAGTAAGGATAATCTATTGGCGAGCTTATCTCCGTCAAACATAAAAATGTCCTCCTCGTGGTTATAAAAAAAAGAATAAAGAGTGTTGACATATTGGACTCAATTGAGTACAATATAAATGTACCAGATGTGGACTCAATTGAGTCCGAAAAGAAAATGGATAAAGTATATTATATTATATCATGATTTGTACAAGGAGGCACATTATGGATAAAAAACTCTTTACTGTCAATGAGGCATGGGAGGCACTGGGGCATACGATGAGTAAAGCATATTTGTACAAATTGATTAAATTAAGGCAGATTCCAGCAATCCAAATAGGAAGCCGTAAACTGATAAAAGGGGGTTGGATAAAAAAAGTATTGAACTCAGCGGAAGAAACGGAGGTTGAAAGAAGATAATGCGATCAAAAGGACAGGGAAACTACTATTTCGATAAAAAATCTGGTCGATGGATTTGGACAATGCGGTATACAGATCGCTCAGGCTGTCCACGTCGAAAAAAAATAACATCCAAACAGTTGGAAGTATTAACCAGTAAAGTTAATAAATATTTGCATCAAACAGCCGATAACTTTATTGATGAAAATGTATCTGTCGAGCAATGGGCATGCATTTTTCTTCGTAGTGGCAAGGCAGCATGGAAAGGACGCACGTATTATAACTATCGCGCGATCTTACGACGATATATTGTCCCGACATACAGAAAAAGGAAAATAAAGGAAATACGACCGTTTGAATTAGAGCAATGGTATCAAGAACTATTGGCTACCCCCCTATCGATATCTACTGTATTGACGATACGACGTGTCATGGAGGTGATGATGTCAGCTGCAGTCCGTAACGGGCTCATCGATCAAAATCCTGTAAAGTTATCGCGTCCGCCTCGTAATCCCAAAAAACCAATAAAGGTTATGTCAATAACCGACATGGAGCGTATTTTAGCTGCGGCCTGGAATCACATAGATGATAACGCAAGTGATTATCGAGTTCGATATAATTCACATCGTAATTACGTGTTCATTTATATTGCGGCAATGACAGGGTGCCGTGCCGGCGAATTAACCGCGTTACGATGGTCAGACTGGACAGGAGACGTGTTACAGATTACACATAGCGTATCACTAACGGGAGACGGAAAGACAATCATAGACGATCCAAAGTCGGATACATCTAACCGAATACTTAAGTTAGACTCGCAGAGCGTAGCTGTACTCCGTGCATGGCAACAATACCAATATTGCTGGCGAATGAGAGTAGGCAATTACTACAGCGACCAAAATCTTATTTTTTCGAATGCCGCTGGAGGCATCATGTCAACCACCAATTTCATTCGGCGATATTGGCATCCATTACTGGCATCGTTGGGGCTTCCACCAATGGGCATACATTCACTACGCAAATACCATGCTTCGTTCCTGGCTCAGCAGGGTGTTGCTTTACCGGCAATAGCGGCTCGTCTTGGACATGCGGATTGTACGGTCTTGGAGCGATATTACCTAGCACCTGTAGTGAATCAGAACGAAATTATAGCGGCAATTGAGCAATTTTGGGATAAGAAAAAAGGCCAATAATGTCATTATATTTTAACAAATTTTGAAAAAAAGAAAGTTGTGATAGATATGGCAATAAATGATACCCGAAAATATTACTTTTTACAATTCTCCAATGAATTTGTGACTGATCCCAATATACTGCTTTTGAAAAAGACTCCAGGAGGCAAGGCGGTAGCATATGTCTATATCGAGCTGATGTTGCTGGCTGGACCGACAAATGGTGTATTGGTTGATTTAGGCATTTTTCCGGATTTTTCGCAACAGCTGTCTGCTCAACTGCAGTGTATAAGCTCGGAAGAAGTGTCAGCAGCACTAACATATTTTCAAAAAATTGGATACGTAACAGTATCTGATAATCAGTATTGTTTTAATCAGGCAGCTGCCATGACGGTATCGCGAACCGGAGGGGCAATCCGCAAACAGGCCGCACGTAATAGAGCTAAAATCGAGAGAGGGATAAATGTCCCCAAATTGTCCTTGCAATGTCCTGATGGTGTTCCTAAACTGTTCCCTGAACATCCCAATACAACAACAGATATAGATGTTGTTGACAACAGTATAACAAACAATCACTCTGATGGTCTGAAAAAAGATGTTCTTGAAAAATTGGGAATAAAGAATCCCAAACTCTCCCAACTGATGGAGACCGAGGAGTTTAAAAATCTGTCACTAGCTCAACTACTGCGATATGTCGAAGCAGCTAGGGATGCAACAAATCCAGCCGGATATGTCATTCGTGCAATTGAACGACATTACCAGATTCCAGGTTCTGTTAGCGCTAAACTCAAGATATGCCCGAAGTGTCATGGTAGTAAGGTCATAAAGGATGACAACGGAGGAATAAAAAAGTGTCCTCAATGTCATGGGACAGGAGAAGTCATGAAAGGCAGTGATGAGATATGACTGAGAAAATTCCTAATATAGATCCACTGGTAGTAGACGCGGAAAAGTCGTTGCTTGGCGCAATGATGTTTTCGGCAACAGCTGTTGCTGACGGGCTAGATGCTATTAGCGTCACAGATTTATTGGATCCAAGACATCAGAGTGTATTTGAGGCGATAGCTCAACTGGCGAACGAAGATGTAACAATTGATGTCCAGAGTGTTGTTACCAAAATGGACGAGTTAGGGTCCTTAAAAAAATTAAAATGTATAGATTACGTGCTACAACTGCCAATCTGTGCCGGAGCGGGTGCTAACGCCAAATATTACGCAAAAATTATTAGGGACAATTCCGTAAAAAGGCAGTTGGGTGCGATCTGCAAAAGCTTTTGTCAGAAATCGCTTGAATCAAATTCAGATAGCGGTGAAGCTATGACAGAACAAGCCATAAATGAGCTAATCAGATTAATTGATCGACGAAAAGACAATACGCTGCATACCATCCCTCAACTCAATGACGAATTTATGGAAATCCAAAAGCAATTACGTGATGGGACATTGAATTTGGCAGGCATAGATACTGGTTTCTGTGGATTAGATCAAATTATCCACGGCATGCGTCCTGGAAACCTAGTGCTTATTGCAGCACGACCAGGGGTTGGCAAGACGGCGTTTACATTGGCGATTTTGCTGAATCAGATGTCTTGTAAGAGGAAAGTATTATTCATTTCATTGGAAATGCCAAAAGAAGAAATTCAGGAACGGATTTTTTCGCGGTGGAGCCGCTTACCCGTTACTGTACTCAGAGATTCTCATCGAGACGATGCTCAATGGCAACAGATTCTGGAATCAAATCGTGAATTGAATAAAATGGCTAATCATTTCTGGATTAGCGAGAGTGCCAATACTTTATCACAAATTTATCGGGATGCCCGTCGATTAAGCGCAAAAGAAGGGATAGATTTGATAGCAATAGACTATTTACAGCTAATTAGTGGTGTTCGGGCGGAAAATCGTAACCAAGAGGTTGGTAAGATAGCGAGGGCTCTAAAAAAAATGGCAATCGAATTACATTGCCCAATTATTGCATTATCGCAGTTGAATCGAGGCCTTGAAGCGAGAGCAGATAAGACGCCGACGCTTGCAGATTTAAGGGATTCCGGTGAATTGGAGCAGGCAGCAGATATAGTCATGCTCATGTATGCTGAGCTTGCCGATACTGGTAATCCAACTGATTATCTGGGGGTCCCTATAGACGCAGAAATCATGAATATAATCGTCGCAAAACATCGACAGGGGCCTGTTGGACGTACTCAATTGTCGTTTGATCCGGGAATCATGATGTTTCAAAATTTGTAATGTGAGGAGAGATTAATATGTGTGATGATAAAAAAACGAAAAAATGTATAACAATGCTGAAAACTATGATTGCTTACGATGAAATGAATGACTATTTAGACGACTTTATTAAAAATCATCAGGATGATAATCTGATTGAACAAATCAGATTATTACAAGACTATAATATTATGCTACAACATCATGATGAGTTGTTTGAGTGCCTGATACTGCGCCACGAATATGATAATAGCAGGACATGCTTGCTGTGCAAGAAAGTGTATTTGTATCAAGCTGCGTCCCTAGCCCGAAAAATCGCTGAATCCGTAAATGATTTCGATACGTCTGTGCACAAGACATTAGAGTACGATATTGTGGAAACAGGACATATTATGGATGTGATTAGTTATCAGCTGGATGTATGATTGGTGATGACGTCCCCCCCCTGCAATACTACGATGGTCGTAAATATTGACAACTATTAGTTAACACGATTGCCCCAGGAGCGAAGCTCATGGGGCAATCCGAAAGGAGTTGTATATTATGGGTTGTGTAACAATCTTTCCAGATATTTTTAAAACGGACCGATTTCTGTCTCTGGACCGCTCCGCTCGTCTTTTGTATTTTGATCTGCTTCTAAATGCGGATGATTATGGCTTTGTCGGCAACGTCAAGTCCGTCATACGTCTGACTGAGGCCAAGAAAAAGGATCTGACAATGCTGGCAGACAGCGGGTATGTCCATGTGTTTAAGTCAGGAGTCGTCGTCATCATGCACTGGTGGCTGCATTTCCGGCAGCGCAAGAGCCGTATCAAGGCTACTGTGTACCAGTCTGAGCTGGCCTATTTGAGCGAGCCCAGGAGCAACGAGCCGTACATGTTGCGGCCGCAGGCTCCGGCAATTGAACAGATGGTCCCCCAGGCTGATGCCCGCAAACCCGTGTCCTCTGCTACTGCACCCAAGCCATCAGGCCATCCAATGCCGGAGAAAACGCCTGCCGTCACCATGTCAGCAGATTTGCCGCAACCTGACAACCAAGAGGCGCCTAAATTGCCGACAATCAACGCTACTCAGAGTGACAACGTGTCGACAGGTAACCCACCCGCCGGTGCCGCTCTGCCGTCTGTCACAACGGCGCCGAAGGTAAACGAATATCACATCCTCCTGGATGATATCCGCAAGTCATTGGAGTTAATGGCGCCGTACATTAAAAGCAAACCAGAACTGGAAGGTCTGGCACATCAGTACCCTTATGAGTTTATTCTCTTCGCCATAAATTATATGCGAGATGAGCAAGCCCATGGCAAGGTCATAAACTACCCTGCAGGATATCTATACAAAGCCATTACGGATCATTATGGCCTTAATAGAATGTGTCCCCAATGTCAGGGGATTGGTACAGTCCAAAACCCGACTACGCATGAGTGGGGGAAATGCTCCATGTGTGGGGGCCTCGGCGGGCTGAAATAATTTTTTATGACAATGGCGGCAGTCAATTGTCATCTATTGGATGTCGCATGGCTGCCATTGTCATAAAAGGATATATTTTTTTTAAGCCAGATACATGTCGGCCAGTCGCCCCATTGAGTCAGCCAATTTGTCGGAATAACAGACTGGATTTGTACGAGTATAGACAGCCATATGTCATCCATACAGTAGCCATATCTGATGCACTTCCGTATCGGCTCCTTACAGGTGTTCATACCTGACTGGTTCCAGGCATCTGGCTGGGGAACGAATTGAGGTAATGTCTGCAAGTTCCCTGTTTGGCTAGCCACAAGCTGGCCAAACAGAACTTGCAAGGGGCTTGGCCCCTTTGAACCCCACCCTCAATCCCTGAAAGGAAGCGAATACAATAAATAAAATGGAAAAAGTCAATCGTACCCGTCCGCATATCCTTTCCATCCGTATGTCGGACGAAGAGCTAAAAAAAGTAAAAAAAAGAATCAAAGAATCTGGACGTACGCAACGTGATTTTGTTCTGCATGCGTTATTGGCTATTCCCATACGAAATGATTACGGCCTCAATTCTTTGCTGCCAGAGTTACGCCAGATTGGCAACAATCTGAACCAGATAGCGCACCGTTGTAACCAAGGTGATCAGCCAACCTACTGGGAGGTGGAAACTATGAGGAGGGAACTGAGAGAGGTATGGCAATCATTAAAGCAGCTCGTCCAGGTGGATCGTTGAAGCGGCTTATCCAGTATGTAACGCGCCGCGAAAAGACAGACGAACGGCTGCTGGCTGGCGTACAATGTGATCCACAAAATGCGTATGATGACATGATGATCACCAAAGAAATGTTCCATAAGACGAGCGGCCGTCAATATAAGCATTTCATTTATTCCTTTCCGCCCGGCGAAAAAATTACACCAGAACAGGTGAGGGATAATGCGCTTAAGCTGATTACAGAAACACCTGCCTTGGAAGGGTATCAGGCATTGATTGCCGTACATCGGGACAGGAAGCACATCCACGCTCATATTGTCGTAAATTCTGTGAGTTGGAATACGGGAAAAAAACTGCAATGGAACAAAAGTGATTTGTCCGGCCTGAAAGAACGATGCAATGCCTTGTCGCAAAGCCAGGGACTTTCGGTTCCAGAAAAAGGGAATGTTCTGTCAGCCTGGGATAAGGATAAATATCAGACCTTAAAGAAAGGTGAAAAAAATAAGGCGCAAAGTTGGTACATGGCAATCGCCAATGAGGTAATCCAGGCGCAACGTACATCGACGTCACGACAGGAATTCATGCAGGCATTGAAGGAAAAAGGGATTACGACCTATTGGTCTGACAAGCGCAAGTATATTACCTTTGAAGACAAGGACGGGCATAAAGTCAGGAACAACAATCTGGAGAAAACGTTGAAGATTTCTTGTTCAAAAGATGCATTGAACGACCAATTCAAGTACAACAGTCGCCAATCTGTTGACAAGACATGGACAGGAAGTCAGACAACCGTCTGCACAAATGAAGCCACTTCGACGGCAAATAAAAACCATCCTGGCGTCCATCGCGCGCCCCAAATCATGGATGGTCTCTCCAATCTGGCTCATGCAGTCGGCAGCCAGTTGACGACCCCTCAGGGCAGACTGGGGACACCAGGAGTCAAGGACGGCGAACCAGTTCCCCGCTTTACAGGAGACCTGGAAAAATACAAGCGGGAATTGGCGAAAAAAGAACGGGAACGCAGTCAGGATGAATGGGCCATGGGTATGCGCCAATCTTTCGGAGGTAGTGTGCCGATGGTAGATAGCCAGGAGAATACGCCAGACACTACTAAAGGAACAGTCTCTGCTCCATATAGTCAGGCTGCCTCCCCTATGAATGAGACTGTGATTCCGAAACCACAGCGTGAATCTAAACGGCATTATATTAAAAACAGGAAAAGAGGTGATAGTAGAGATAGAAGTCGGGGAATGAGACGATAGAAGAGGGGGAATAACGTCATCGAAATCTTAGCGAATGAACAGGTCTTTTGGTATGATTCGGAGAGTTATACGCGGTATCTGGCGTCTCCTGATAATATCCAAGAATATAAGGAAAAAATAATAAATGAAAACATATATATTGATACATATATAGTTGTTAAATGGTTTGGAGCACTGATTTATATTAGCGCTCAGAAAGGAAGGTAATGATAATGTCTCATCAATTTACAATTGCTCATGTATCGTCGAATTTTTTGAAGCAGGATAAAGAACATCCATCAAAGGCATTGCCATTCAGAGTAGGTATAGATGATATTGGGAGTGATGTATATAACGAATTAAAGAAATGGGTTGACGATCGAGCTGAATTTGATGGTTTTGCAAACGGCTTTTTATATCGTGCATTTAATGCCCTTGAC
>ERZ773144.68-NODE-68-length-88540-cov-44.868475_pt1 | contig 88540 bp, 80 predicted proteins | sample MGYA00580849_ERZ773144 | MGnify/ENA primary metagenome ERZ773144 (study PRJEB29015, sample SAMEA2737861) | human gut metagenome | biome: human gut; feature: human-associated habitat; material: faeces | place: China | collected 2012 ...
TTAAATTTAAAACCATCCACATCAAACATCAAACTTTCAACTTCAAACTCAAAAAAGAGGATGTCGCATTATGCGGTTTTTCGGTTTTTGCTTAATGCGATATCCTCTTTTTGCGCGCAGCGCCTGTACCAATATCCATATTTTGTACTACCATCCATTGTCGTGTCGCGGAACCGAAAGTCTGTAAAGGCATTGTCTTTACGGGCTTTTTTCATTATCATGGGAGTATAGATGTTTTTGCGTACAGACAGGAGGCCGATAATTATGGCAGACACGATAAAAAATTGGGAATCAATGAGACTGGCTTTGCAGCTATCCGGCGCGGAACTGCGGGAACTAGCACAGCACTTCCGAAAGGACGCTGAAGACGCCTTGGCCGGGAAGCCGAGTTCCCTTTCTGCCCTGCGCACCTATCTGGGCTTGCCGACGGGACGGGAAATGGGGACGTTCTTAGCCCTGGATTTCGGCGGTACCAACGTCCGGGCTTCGCGCATCCGCCTTATGGGAGAACAGGGCTTTGTCGTAGAGAGTAAGGTGGCTAAACCCTTGAAATGTGCCGACTATGACTATACCTCTTCATCGACGACGGCAGAAGAGCTCTTCGATTTCATCGCCGCCATCGTCAAAGAAGCGGCTGAAGGCAATCAGGACTATAAATTGGGCTTTACTTTTTCCTTTGCCGTCGATCAGACGTCGGCCAAAGACGCCAGCCTCATCGCCTGGTCCAAGGAAATCGCCGTTCCCGGCGTCGCTGGCAAGCCCATCAACGGCCTGCTGAAAGAAGCCCTGGTCCGGGCCGGTCTGGACCGCATCGAACCGGTGGCCCTGCTCAACGATACGACGGCGACCCTGCTTTCTTCTGTATATCAGCATAACCCGTCGCATATCGGCATCGTCTGCGGCACGGGTTTCAACATGTGTTATTATGAACCGGCCCTGCAGATGATCGTCAACCTGGAAGCGGCCGGCTTCGATGGCGCACCGGCGACAGTCTGGGACCGCCTCGTCGATGAAGCGTCCCAGCAGCCTGGTGACCATCCCTTTGAAAAGATGATTGGCGGCCGGTATTTGAGCGAAGTCTGCCGTGCCGTCTTTGGTGAATACCTTAAAAAGGCGATTCCTGAGTTCACGACGCGCGATATGAACGAACTCATTTCCGGTCAGAAGACGGCCGAAGCTATCCTGGGATTTGCCGTCAGTGAGGAAGAACAAGAAGGGCTCTGTGCCTTGGTACGGGCTGTCTTTGCCCGGGCAGCCCGGCTCATCGGGGCGGCCAGCTTCGGGATCCTCAGCCACCTGGCTCAGGGGAAGGGGGTTACGGAACAGTCCATCGCCATCGAAGGCAGCCTGGTCGAAAAGATCAAAGGGGTGCCGTCCCTCATCGAAGATGCTATCTGCATCTTCTGCATGGCACCGACTGAAAATACCCGCATCCATGTAGCCCCCAACAGCAACGGTGCGTCCGTAGGAGCCGCCATCGCTGCGGCGCTTTCGTGCTACAAACTTTGAAAAAGGCCCTGCATGATGGGCAGCCTTTTTCTGTGCACAGCCCCCTACCGGCTTGACGTTCCTCTCGGGATTCCTTATAATGAAACTATAGCCCGGCCCCTGCGGAGTTTTCCGCCGGGGCCTGTTTCGTGAAGGGGGAACCAGCCATGCAACTTGCCGAACTCATCAACGCCCATCGCCAGAAACTCAACAATACGGACATGGGAATCTGGAAGTACATTTTGCAGCACCGCGCTGCCGTCCGCCACAGCTCGATTCATGAGCTGGCCAAGGCCTGTCACGTTTCGACGACGACGATCGTCCGCTTTGCCCAGAAACTGGATCTCGACGGCTTTGGCGAATTTAAGATGCTCCTCAAGCGGGAAGAACCGGAAGGGTCCTGCTATGATGTGAATGTCATGGATGAACTCCATCGCTTCTATGAGCAGACCGTGGACAAGCTCTGCAGCCGCAACTTCGATAATGCCAGTGCCCTCGTCCATGAGGCCAACCGGATTTTTACCTATGCGTCAGGTTACGTCCAGAACAATGTCGTCCAGGAATTGAAGCGCCTGTTTTTCTACGACAATGTCATGCTCTACGACGTGCCGGCGCGGGAGGAATTCTGCAATCTCATCCGGACCATGACCAAAGACGACTTATTCATCATCGTCTCCTTTTCCGGCGAGTCGCCGGCTGTCAAGGAACTGGCCCAGGCTTTGAAATTACGGGATATTCCCTTTATTTCCATTACCCGCTTGCATGACAATACCCTAGCGTCGTTATCGACGGTCAATTTTTATGTCTCGCCAGCCCGGTTCCAGATTTATGATAAGGAAGATGACCACGTCGCGTTCCAGTCCATGATGCCTTACTTCATCCTGGCTGAAATTTGGTATGTGAAATATTGTATGTATCTGCACCACCTGAAACAAGGAAAAGAGAGCCCGGAGTAGGCTGTACCAAAGTACAGGAAATGTACCAGGTTACAGGCTGGGGGGCCACGTGCCAGAACGCCGCGAATCTATTGTATTCGCGGCGTTTTTTGTATATCCTGTTACTAACGATAATCTTATGTACTTTGTTTCACAAACGGGAGGAATTGCATATGTCATTCAACAAAGACCGTGTGATGCAGGAATTGCAGCGTTTTGGCGGCGCTATGTACACACCGGTCATCTTATTCGCCTTCTTCGGGCTGACCGTCGCCTTGTCGATCATCTTCAGCAACACGGGTCTCTTCGGCAGCCTGGCAGAAAAAGGGACTCTCTGGTACGATTTCTGGTACGTCGTCCAGCAGGGGGCCTGGACGGTCTTCAATCAGATGCCGATCCTCTTTGCCATCGCCGTTCCCATTGGCTTTGCCAAGAAGGAACAGGCCCGCTGCGCCATGGAAGGCTTCGTCATCTACATGGTCTTCAACTATTTCATCGCCGGTATCCTGACCCTGCACGGCAGTTACTTCGGCGTCGATTACAGTCAGGACGCCGGTGCCGGTACGGGACTGGCCATGATTGCCAACATCAAGACCCTGGACATGGGCATGCTCGGCGCTATCTTCATCGCCTGCATCTCGGCGTACTTGCATAACCGTTTTTATGATACAGAAATCCCGGACTGGCTCGGCATCTTCAAGGGCCCGGCCTTCGTCGTCGCTGTCGGTTTCCTGGTCATGCTGCCCATGGCGCTCCTCTTCTGCTACATCTGGCCGCCCATCCAGCACGGCATCGAACAGTTCCAGTTCTTCCTCAAGACCAGCGGCATCTTCGGCGTCTGGGCCTATACTTTCTCGGAACGCATCCTCTTGCCGGCAGGCCTGCACCATTTCATTTACCTGCCCTTCATTTATGGCCCAGCTGTCTGCGACGGCGGTATCCAGGCTTACTGGTTGCAGCACCTCAATGACTTCGCCACCAGTGCTCATTCCCTGCGGGACCTGTTCCCCCAAGGCGGCTTTGCCCTTCACGGCAGTGCCAAAGTCTTCGGCCTGCCTGGCGCAGCCCTGGCCATGTACTATTGTGCCAAACCGGAAAAGCGCAAGAAAGTCGCTACCCTGCTCATTCCGGCTACGATTACAGCCGTCCTCTGCGGCATTACCGAACCGATTGAATTTACCTTCTTATTCGTCGCCCCGATCCTCTATGTCGTCCATGCCGTCTTAGCGGCTACCTTGTCGGCGACGCTCTACTTCATCGGCCTGTCTGGCAACTTCGGCGGCGGCCTCATCGACTGCTTTGTCCAGAACTGGATTCCCTTGTTCCGCTATCATGCCTGGACGTATATTTTACAGATTGCCATCGGCTTCGGATTCACGGCTATTTACTTCGTCGTCTTCCGCTTCCTCATCCTTCACTTCGATTTGCCTACGCCGGGCCGTACCGACGATGGCGGCGAAGATAAATTGTTCACCAAAGCGGAATATAAAGCCAAGAAAGAAATGGAAAAGAAAGGCATTGCCGGCGGCGCCGATGCCCTGAAAGCGCAGGTCTTCCTCGACTGCCTCGGCGGCCCGGACAACATCCGCGAAGTCACTAACTGCGCGACCCGCCTGCGCGTCACGGTCAACGACCCGGATAAAGTCGCTGCGACCAGCAAGTTCACCAATGCCGGTGCCTTCGGTCTGGTCAAGAACGGTCATGCCATCCAGGTCATCGTCGGCTTGTCCGTCCCCAATGTCCGCGGCCACTTCGATGCCCTCATGAAAGGGGAAATGCCGGCAGTCGCAGAAAGTACAGTTCCGGAAACGAAAGAAGCCCCGGCAGAAAAAACGGCTGCTCCGGCTGCTGAAGCCGTCGTTTCCGTCGATGAAGACGACCGTTCCATGAAGCTGAAAGCCTTCGTTTCCGGCGACCTCGTCGATATCAGCGAAGTGCCGGACGATGCCTTCTCCCAGAAGATGATGGGTGACGGCGTCGCTATCAAACCGTCGAGCGACACCGTCGTTGCACCGGCTGATGCGACCGTTTCTATGATCATGGAAAGCTCGCTCCACGCTATTGGTCTGGAACTGAGCAACGGTGCCGAAGTGCTCATCCATATCGGCCTGGATACGGTCAATATGAATGGTGAAGGTTTCACCCTGCTGACCGAGCAGGATGCTCAGGTCAAAGCCGGCGCACCCTTGATTCGCTTCGACCGCGATGCCATCGCCCAAGCAGGCTATAACGACATCGTCATCATGGCCGTCACCAACTCGACGGAATACCCGCAGATGAAGAAAGAACCGGACCAGCTTGTCGTCGCCGGCGAAACACCGATTGTCATTTTCTAGGAGGTTTTTATGGATACCTTGAAATGGTGGCAGCAGACGGCTGTCTATCAGATTTACCCCCGCAGCTTCCAGGACACGACGGGCAGCGGCGAAGGCGATATTCCCGGCGTGACGCGTCACCTGGATTATCTCCGGAAACTCGGCGTCGGCGCCATCTGGCTGACGCCGGTCTACCCGTCGCCTATGGTCGACAACGGCTATGACATCAGCGACTATACGGCCATCGACCCGCGCTATGGCACGATGGCTGATATGGATACCCTCATTGCCGAAGGGAAGAAGCGGGATATCCGCATCGTCATGGACCTGGTCTATAACCATACGTCGGACCGGCACGCCTGGTTCCAGGAATCGAAACGCAGCCGCACTAACGACAAGGCCGACTGGTACATCTGGCGCGATGCCAAAGAGGACGGTTCGGCGCCGACGAACTGGCGCTCTATCTTCGGCGGCCCGGCCTGGACGTGGTGCGAAGAACGGCAGCAGTATTACCTGCACACCTTCGCCGTCGAACAGCCCGATTTGAATTGGGAGAATCCGGCCGTCCGCCAGGCCCTCTATGATGCGGCCAATTTCTGGATCGATAAAGGCGTCGGCGGCTTCCGCATCGATGCCATCGTCTACATCAAGAAACCGGCCGTCTTGGCCGACGGCCCGGTCGACGGCGCCGATGGCCTGTCGTCTATCCACAAGATGATTGCCAATACGCCGGGCATCCTCGATTTTCTCCACGAATTTCGCCGCAACGTCTTCGACGGCCACGATATCTTCACCGTCGCCGAAGCCAATGGCGTCACGCCGGCCGACCTGCCCCGCTGGGTCGGCAAGGACGGGGCCTTCAGTATGCTCTTCGAGTTCAGCCATACGAATCTGGAATTTCCCGATGATGAAGTCTGGTGCCGGGCCGAAACGTGGCCCCTGACCAAGCTCAAGAAGGCCCTGTCCGACAGCCAGCAGGCGACGGCCGCTAACGGCTGGTATCCCATTTTCTTCGAGAACCACGACCAGATACGTTGTGTCAACCGCTATTTCCCGGAAGGGACGGATAAGCAGAAGGCGGCCAAGGCCATGGCGACCATCTTGTTTACCCTGCGCGGTACGCCTTTCATCTATGAAGGGCAGGAACTGGGCATGGCCAATACGGCCTTTGCCCGCATCGAAGACTACAATGATATTTCGACGCACGGCCAGTATCAGCTGGCTTTGGACGAAGGCTTTGCGCCGGCAGAGTCCCTGCGTCTCGTCCAGGCCCACAGCCGCGACAATGCCCGGACGCCTATGCAGTGGACGACGGCTCCCCAGGCCGGTTTTACGACGGGGACACCGTGGCTCCCGGTCCATGACGATTACCCGCAGTGCTGTGCCGAAGGGGAAGAAGCCGATGCCGATTCGGTCCTCCAGTACTATCGCCGCATACAGGCAGAACGCTTCAACGGGGAAGCGGCGGCCATATTGCAGCAAGGGCGCTACGAAGAATTGCTGGCTGATGACGAACGCATTTACGCTTTTAAGCGCATTTTAGACGACCAGGCGACATTGACGCTGGTCAATTTTACCAACGAAACCATCGAGTATGACGCGTCCCTTACGGACGGCGCAACGGTCCTTCTGGGCAGCTATGGCGCCCCGGAAGCCGGCAGACTGCGCCCGGCGGAAGCCGTCGTCTATCGGTTATGAGGAGGAGTACTATGTTAAAAGTTGCTGCCAGCGATTATGACGGGACCTTGTTCCGCGACGATATCATTACGGCCCGTGATGCCGAAGCTATTCGCCAATGGCGGGCTGCAGGCCATAAATTCGGCGTCGTATCCGGCCGGGATCACGGCATGCTCATGCCCCAGCTCAAACATTATGGCGTCGAATACGACTACCTGGCCTGCAATAACGGCGGCCTCATCAGCGATGACCAGGAACGTGTCCTCTGGGAAGCCCGCATCGAGCCGGCTGTCCTCAAGGCCGTCAGCAAACTGGAACGGGTCCGTAAGTCCTTCCATTTTTCCTTTTCCTCGCAGGACCGGACCTACCTCTGCCATGATCTGCCGGGTACCTGGGTCTGGCGGGAAGCGAAAGAATGGGATTATCCCATCGTCGCGATTACAGAAGACGACATTGAACACCTGCCTCAGACGATTCACCAGTATTCCCTGGGCTTCACCAATCCTGACGATGCCCTGGCGGCCAGCGAACAGGTCAATGCCCATTTCGGCGACGTTGTCCACGCTTATCCCAACCGCTGCGCCGTCGACATCATTCCCTCCGATATCAGTAAACAACAGGCCATTGCCCACACGCTCTCCCTCTTTGGCTGGGACGGTGCGGACATCCTGGCCATTGGCGACGAAATCAACGACCTGCCCATGATTCTGGGCTATCACGGCTACACCGTCGCCACGGCCCGTCCGGCCATCCAGGAACAGGCACGCAAAGTCTATGACAGCGTAGGGGCCATGCTGGAAGATAATTTATAAGAAAAGAGGTCCTTATGATGGAATTCAACAAGAAAGGCTTTGCCGTCCTGCTGGCCCTGAGCCTGGGCATGTCGGGCGCGGCTCTGGCGGCATCGGCCGACAGTTTCTCCGATGTCCCCAAAGACCATTGGTCCTATGAAGCCTTGGACTACCTGGCTAAAGAAGGTGTCATCGAAGGCATGGGCAACAGCACCTTTGAAGGGGGCCGTACCATGACCCGTTACGAAGTCGCCAGTATCGTCGCCAAAGCCATGCAAAAAGGCGGCGGCAACTTCGGCGATAAGACGGTCCTGGAAAAACTGCACGCCGAATATGCCGACGAAATCAACGTCCTGCAGCAGCAAGTCGCCAAGAACACCAAGCAGATCGAGCAGAATACCAAGGATATCGATTCGCTGAAAAACGGTATCGCTGGCAAGATGGAATTGAGCGGCTTTATCCGCGTCCAGTATGACCACGATAAATATAGCAACAATGTACAGAACAACAGTGATTTATATAAGGACAATGACCGCTTCTATATGAGCTTGAACGGTTCCTATAAAGTCAACGATAATTGGAAGGCCAAATTCCAGTTAGAAAAGAACTCCTTTTACAACGGCGGTCATGACCATGAAAACGAGTCGGGGTCATGGGCGACTGACGGCAAAGATAAGGGCCGGGCCAAACGCTGGTCTGGTCATGATGGCGATATCCAGCGTATCTGGGTCGAAGGGACGGATCCGAAGACCGGCGCCTGGATCAACATCGGCCGTGCCTGGCGCGGCTTAGGTCAGCAGAACGTCCTCTTCGGCACGGAATCCGATGGCTTCCAGCTCGGCGTCCCCATCAAAGGGACCAGTCTGACTGCCAGCGGCTTCTGGTTTGCTTCGACAGGGGCCGGCAACCATGAAAGCTGGTATGGCCTTGGTACGTGGGGGAATATCGGACCGCGAGCCGGCATCAACGTAGCCTATGCCTTGAATTCCAAGCATAAAGGCGATGTTTACGAAAAGAATACGAGTCATCTGGAATCATGGGGTGAAGAAACGGTCGATTACGATAAAGCTTACGTTCTCAGTGGCTGGTTCGACCTTTCCAAGAAAGTACGCTTCCTGGCTGACTATGTCCAGACCAACGCTGACTACCAGGACAACAGTACGTTCTTGCGCCTGAACTATGGCAATACGGATCTCCAGAAACCGGGAACGTGGCAGGCTTATGCCCGCTGGTATCGTTACGGAACCAATGGCACCATCGCCGGTGACGACGAATGGAGTTCCTTGTTCTACAATGGCAGTGCCGGCAGTAAAGGCTGGATTTTGGGGTATAAATACGTGCCTTGGAAGAACATCGAATGGGAAACGCTCTACTCGAAGCAGGAACAGATTTCCAATTCAGATAATAAACGGACCCTCGTCCGCACCCAGATGGACTTCCATTTCTAAAGTTTACGGCTTTTTTTTCGGACTCAGATGCGGCTGCACCGCGACAGACTCAAAGTGACAACGACGCTTCGGGAACCCCTCAGCGCGTAGCGGGCCGCCCGCTGCAACTGTCCGTCCGGGGACTATCCTGTACTGGACAGACCAGAAAAAATCTGGGCGGCCCCTACGGATGCGGCGTTTCGCCGCAACAGACTCATTGATTGTATTACGACCATGTGACATCTGTCATAAATTCCGTTCATTCACAGGATTCACGCGGCCTTTTTGGCCCGGCAGGTGCCGACCAGCGGAAGGCGCAAGACGGTTGCCAAAACGGACAGCAGAGGCTGGACGCCTTAACAGGCGTCCCCTACGGAATCGCATACAGGCGATGAAAAAATAAACGCAGGCGGCCGGTCGCCGGTCGCAAAAAATACACGGCCAGCGGCCGTATACGTAGGGGCCGTCCTGAAAGGCGGCCCGCTGTGAGATTTTACCATGGCCTATTCGGGCATAATGGCAGGCCTTTACGAGCCACGAACCACGAGCTACTAACCACTAACCACTCAAAAAAGACGCTGTCTTCCTGTGACAGCGCCTTTTTATCTTTTATTCACGGCATACTGATGTCTTCCTGGTGATTCATGGAGAAGCCGCCTTTTTCTACGTCGTCGAAGTCGAGGGACGGGTCGTATTCCGGGAGCTTGGTCAGTCGTTTGACCAGGCCGAAGGGCTTCTTCAGAGAGAGTTTGTCTCCCTTACCCGAGAGAACCCAGAGGACTTTGTAGCCTTTGGGCGGTGTCTGGAGTTTTTCTTCGCCTTTGCCGTCAGTGAAGTAAACGACGAGGTCGACGCGCTGGGTATTGGCGTAGGTGAAGACCGGGGAATAGGCCGTGCCGCCGCGGATGTCCAGGCGGCCGCGGACGTCGTCCATGGTGCGGATGCGGTAGGTGCGGCGTATTTCGTCGTCACATTCGGCGACGATGATTTCATGGTTATAGCAGCGGACCAGGTGCAGGACTTCGCCGATGGCCTGACGAAATTCGGCATCGGTGATACTGCCGCTGATGTCCAGGCCGATGAGGATTTTGGCCGTATGGGAGCGCAGGCAGCCCGGCAGGTCCAGCCGTTCCGGCTGGCGGCGGTTGCGGCGCATGGTCGTCCGCTTCCAGGTGCTGGTGACGGAGCCGACGAGCTTTTTCAGGTACCAGTGCCAGGGCAGGTCTTCCTGACTGTCTTTCAAGGCTTTGATCATGCTTTCCAGATAATTCGACAGCTCGCCCTTGCACGAAGCGTCGATGTATTTTTCCGTGAATTTGCGCAGCGTCTCTTCGTCGATATCATCGCCTTCGTCCCATAAGTCGTGGGTCTTAGCCGGGTCGTAGGATACGGCAATGGATTCGTCGGAGTCGCTGTCCGATTCGGGCAGGTCTTTTTTGTCGGTCCGCAAGTCCAGGGCGCCTTGAATCTTATCGACGTAGTATTCCAGGCTTTCAAAGGGATTCAGGAGCAGGGAATAGTTCATGTTCACCCATTCCAGGGTCGTCGAGAAGGGCGGCAGGTGGTCGAGATAGGTGTTGACGACGACGTCCATGGCCAGGTTGACGGCCATTTTGCTGTATTGCTGCCGCAGTTCTTTGGACCGGATGAGGTGGAGGGAGACGACGTGGAGGATTTCATGCTTAATCGTGCTCTCCATCTGTTCCGGCGACAGGGGCAGGAAGAGCATGGGATTGAAATAGAGGTGGTACCGCGTCCCCTTGAAGTTGGTCCCTGTCGGCGAGGCCATGTCAAAGCGGATTTCCTTGACCATTTGGAAGAGAAAATAGCCGAAGAAATTGTCTTTGTCTTCCATGAGGTGGCCGTTGATGCGGTCCAGGAAGGCGTAGAATTTCTTTTGGAAATCGGCCGGCACATCCGGGACGCTGCCAGTCCGGCGCTGCTCGGCGAGGACGGCGTCGGCGACGATAGATGCCTGCTGATAGAGAAGGTTAGCCGCAATGGGCAGTGATTGTTCCATAGGCGTTTACCGAAGGGACCGGAAAGCTGCGAAGTAGCTGTCGATGAAGTCGTCGTTATCCAGAGCGCAGGCATAGACTTTGGGGTTGGCGGCTTTCATGTCCTTCATGACGCCGAGGCGCAGGTCGACGGGATAGAGCGCCAGGAAGGCGACCAGGCGGGAAAGGAGCGGCTGAGCTTCGCTGTCATCGAGGCGGATGGCATGTTCCAGCTGCTTGAGGATGTTCTTGGCAGCCAGGTAGAGCCGGGTGTGGCTTTCACTGTTGACCCGGCTGGACAGGGCCGGATCCAGGGATGGACTGCCGAAGACATCGTCATAAGCGATGAGGGGCTGGGCGTCGGACGTGACGAAATGGACGAATTCCTGAGCGATGAGCTTGCCGACGTTGCCGCGGATGACGTTGTAGAAGACACCCTGCGGGATGGCCGACGGGTCCTGTTTATAGATGTGGTACAGTTTGGAAATGCGTTCGTAACTGCGCGGCGTGGCATTGATGTCGTCTTCGTTGGTCTTGTCCAGGTATTCCGGGAAGGTGGAAATAAATTCCATGACCTTTTCTTCAATGCCTGCCGTCGAGGCCCAATCGAGCCACTGCAGGTAATCGGCTTCCATGTACAGCCAGACGAAGCGGTTCTGCTGGGCTGCATCCATTTCAACGACTTCGTAGTCATAGGAATCGGCCGGGTTCATGGCGGCGATGATATGGACCGACGGCGACAAGACGTAGCCGTTGATTTCACGGTTGAGGATGAGGTTCATCAGTTCCTGCTGGACGGCGTGGTCGCAGCGGTTGATTTCGTCGATGAACAAGAGGACTGTCCGGCCCTTGGCGATTTCTTCGTCGATTTTGCGGAGCTTGTGGTGGACGGCATAAATCGTCGTGCCCGCTTCGACCGTAGGCAGGCCGCCGATTTCCCCTTCTTTGAGGAGGTTGCCGTCGATGCCGACCAGGCTCCAGTCATTCTTGGCAGCCAGTTCCCGGGCCAGGGAGGTCTTGCCGATGCCCGTTTCGCCGACGAGAAGTGGGACTTCACCGGCTTTGAGGACTAATTCTACGCTTTTGAAAGTATCTGTAAAGTTCATGGTTTCTCTCCTATTTCAACGTCAATTTTTCATCTACTGTAATACGGCGGGCCTTCTTGCTGCCGCAATCGTCGACGAGGAGGACTTTATCGGCCGGTGTCAGATCGACGGCGTTGCAGGTGATGAAGTTGCGGACATAGTCTTCCGGTACATCGTCCCGGGACAAGACGGCCTTGAAGGTATTGCGCCAATCGTCAGGGGTCAGGGAAATGCCCTTGGGCATGTATTTACTGACCAGGACGTTGCGGCTGAGATAGTGGAGAAATTCCTCTTTGCTGATATTCGGGATGAGGCGGATGGCCTGTTCGTTTTCGCTGATGGCCAGTTCTTTTGCTTCTTCCGTCGGCTTTTCGATGTAGCGTAGGGCTTCGTAGTTGCCGCGGATGGCGGCCAGCTGGACGGCCGGTGTCGGATGCTTGATGTATTTGATGGCGTCGTAATTCTTTTCTACAGCCCGCAGCTGCAGGGCTTCGTCCGGGTCTTTGACGTATTTGATGGCCCAGCCCGACTGGTCCAGGGCGGCGTCGATGAGTTCCGGTGACGGATTTTCGATATAACTCAGGTTGTTCCAGCCAGCGCGGACCGCTTGCAGGAGCATGTCTTCCGACGGATGGTCGATGAATTGGATGGCCCGGGCCGTATTGGCGACGGCGGCTTTCTGGACCGCTTCTGACGGATGTTTGATGTATTGCAGGGCCAGGCCGTTCATCTGGACAGCCAGGAGCTGCATTTCTTCCGTCGGGTTTTCGATGCGGTCGATTACATAGGGATTGTTGCGGATCATATTCATATATTTTTCGTTCGTCATGTCAGGTCCCTTTCGTTTTATATAATAAAGATTCACTTGCCTCTATTATACAATAGCTGCGGGCCGGAGGAAACTCAAAAAGGACTTGTCGTGTGCAACAAGTCCTTTTAAGTGGTTAGCCTTTTCTACAAACTACGTTGATAGAGCAACCTCTCAGTCAGCTTCGCTGACAGCTCTCCTATAAGGAGAGCCGCTACGAGCCACTAATTCTTCTGCGGCATGAGGGCGGCGAAGTGGTGCAGGGCCGTGTACATGTCGCGGATGTTCTGGAACTGGACCGTGTCGATTTTGACAGAGTACGCCGTTCCGTCGGTATGATAGACATTTGTCAGGTCAGCGTTCAAGTCATATGTCCCCTCGCGCTTGTTGGCGTGCAGGGCCGCTTTGTATTCGTTGATTTGGTGGATTTCCTGGCCAAGCTGGAAGATTAGGTCATCGCGGATGCCGGCATATTTTTCGACATACAACGTAAAGCTCATGTTTTCGATGCTGTTGGGATAGTCCATGGTCTGCATGGCCCGGAGGGAATCCATATCGGCATAGGCGATGCCGTCCGGACTGGTGCTGATGACGCGGTAACGGCCGGGGTTGCTGACCAGGGTCTGGGAATCCATGGCGTTGGCTGTCAGGCAGCCCAGGGCCAGGAGCAGGGACGCACAGAGCGTCGTCATTTTTTTCATGAGAATCCATCCTTCCTTATCGTAAAATAGGTTAATCGTTTGTCCTATTATATCATGAAGGCAGGGGTAAAACTATACTGGGAGCAAAGACGTCCCGTACGTATACGAAAAATGCCCACTTTTTTCTTGATAAAAATTTTGAAATATCATAAAATTATCTTATGGAAAACGCAAAGAAAGGGAAGGGTGCTATGTTAGATTTTCGTATCCATACATTTTTGTGCGTTTGCCGTCACATGAATTATACCCGGGCTGCTGCGGAACTTCACATCACACAGCCTGCCGTTTCTCAGCATATTCGCTACTTGGAACGCGAATACGGGACCAAGCTTTTCAGTTATAAGGGAAAACATCTGCAATTGACCCAGGCTGGGCACATCCTTTGGAATGCCGTGACTGCCATCAGTCATGACGATGCCATCTTAAAAGAGCATCTTCGCGACCTGCAGCACAATCGCTCCCTGACCTTTGGGGCGACGCCGACAGCTGGCGTGGGGATTCTCGATAAATTGGCTGACTTGCTCAAGCATAATGACGATATGAATCTTCGCATGGAAATTGCGGATGCGGAAAAGCTGCTCCAGTCCCTGGACGATGGCGCCATTGATTTTGCCATTGTCGAAAGTTCTTTTGACCAGGGACGCTATGAATCGCTCTTATTTTCTAATGAACCGATTGTCGCTGTCTGCGGTACGGGCTATGAAGCTCCGGAAGAAATGACGCTGTCAGAACTCATGCGCTATCGGATCATCGTCCGCGAACGCCATGCCGGCGCCCGCCGGATTTTGGAACATAAGCTGGCAGAACAGGGCTACACACTGGACCATTTCCCGGCCCGCTATGAAGTGGGCAGCCTGTCGGCCGTCAAAGGACTGGCCTGCCGTGACTGCGGTATTGCATTTTTATATGAAACATCAGTTCAGAAAGAACTGGCAGACGGGACGCTGCGACGCATCGTCGTCAAGGATTTCTCCGTCATGCACGCGTTTTCATTCTTGTGGCGCAAAGGCAGCATGTATCGCGCTTTATTCACACAGATATACGACCAGTTGAAAGACTGAGTCCTATACGTGCTGCTTTTTATTTCTCATACATTTTGAAAGGGTGAAGAGAACATGTTATATTCAACAGAAGTTAAGAATATGTGTCCCGTCACGAAAGGCGCATATCACGGACCGGCCCCGATTCCGGAAGAAGGCGAATGGGTACAGGTAAAGGAAATCAAAGATGTCAGCGGCTTGACCCATGGCGTAGGCTGGTGTGCTCCGCAGCAGGGTGCCTGCAAATTGACACTCAACGTCAAAGACGGCATCATTGAAGAAGCCCTCGTTGAAACCATCGGCTGTTCCGGCATGACTCATTCTGCTGCTATGGCTTCGGAAATCCTTCCGGGCAAAACGCTTCTTGAAGCCCTCAATACAGACTTGGTCTGCGATGCTATCAACGTGGCTATGCGCCAGCTCTTCCTCCAGATTGTATACGGCCGTACCCAGACAGCCTTCTCCGAAGGCGGCCTCCCCATCGGTGCCAGCCTGGACGACCTCGGCAAAGGCCTGCGCAGCCAGACCGGTACCATGTTCGGTACGAAAGCGAAAGGCACGCGGTATCTGGAAATGACCGAAGGCTATGTTACCCGCATGGCACTCGATGAAGATAACCAGGTCATCGGCTATGAATTCATCCACCTCGGCAAAATGATGGAAGCCATCAAAAAAGGCGTCGAACCGGCCAAAGCTATGGAAGACGCAAAAGGCCACTATGGCCGCTTTGAAGAAGCAGCTTCGTATATCGATCCGAGACAGCAATAGGAGGGCAAAACCATGGAATTATTTGAAAGCTACGACAGAAGAATTGATAAGATCCTCGGCGTACTGAAAGAATACGGTATCGGCAGCGTTGAAGAATGTCGCGATATCTGTGCAGCTGCCGGCCTGGATCCCTATAAAATCGTCAAAGACGTACAGCCGATTGCATTTGAAAATGCTGGCTGGGCCTACACCGTTGGCGCTGCCATCGCTATCAAGACCAATGCACGGACGGCTGTAGAAGCGGCTAAAGCCATCGGCATCGGCCTCCAGTCCTTCTGCATTCCCGGCTCCGTCGCTGAAGACCGCAAAGTCGGCCGCGGCCACGGCAACCTGGCAGCTATGCTCTTGCAGGACGAAACGAAATGCTTCTGCTTCCTCGCAGGTCACGAATCCTTCGCCGCTGCTGAAGGCGCTATCGGCATCGTCCGCAATGCCAACAAGGCTCGTAAAGTGCCTCTCCGCGTCATCCTCAATGGTCTCGGCAAAGACGCTGCCCAGATCATTTCCCGTATCAACGGCTTCACCTATGTTCAGACCCAGTTCGATTACAAAACGGGCGAATTGAACATTGTCCGTGAAATCCCCTACTCCAAGAGCGAACGGGCTAACGTCCGCTGCTTCGGTGCCGACGATGTCCGCGAAGGCGTCGCTATCATGCACCACGAAGGCGTCGACGTTTCCATCACGGGGAACTCCACCAATCCGACCCGTTTCCAGCACCCCGTTGCAGGTACATATAAGAAAGAATGCATCGAAATGGGCAAGAAATACTTCTCCGTTGCATCCGGCGGCGGCACAGGCCGTACACTCCATCCGGATAACATGGCTGCCGGCCCTGCTTCTTACGGCATGACCGATACCATGGGCCGTATGCACAGCGATGCTCAGTTCGCTGGCTCTTCGTCCGTACCGGCTCACGTAGAAATGATGGGCTTCCTCGGCATGGGCAACAACCCCATGGTTGGTGCATCCGTAGCCGTAGCTGTCGCCGTAGAAGGCGCTGCTAAAGCTGGCAAATTCTAATATTACGTATGTAAAAAAAGGCGCTGTCGCATGAAGACAGCGCCTTTTTGAGTGAAAGAAATTTCGTATGATGGCAGAAGCCTTTGTATGACAATGGCCCCATACCCTACAAATACAGTCGAAAAAATGATATAATAAAATAATATATTACGATTTTGTGAAAGGGGTATTTCATGGATACGACAAAGAAGATAGCTGTTATGCTGGGCTTGTGTCTGATGACTTCTATATCTTTTGCCGGTGCTACTTTTCATCCCGGTGACAAGGGAAATCAAATCACGATGATTCAGCAGGCCTTAGCCAATTATGGCTATGATATTTCCGTCGATGGCGATTACGGCGCTTCGACGCAGGCTGCAGTCCGCCAATTCCAGGAAGCACAGGGATTGGAAGCAGATGGCATCGTCGGAGCTGCGACATACGAAGCCTTGATGGGAGAAGCGATGCCGGAAAACCATACGGTCCAGGCCGGCGCTTCGGCAGCGATGCCGGCAGCGACGTCGCAAAATGAAATCACGCTCGTCCAGCAGGCTTTGGCTAACAATGGCTATGACGTTGCCGTAGACGGGGCTTTTGGACCCGGTACGGAACGGGCTATCCGCTCTTATCAGGTGGACCATGGACTGGAACCAGACGGCATCGTCGGTCAAGAGACGTTCTATTCCCTGACGGGGCAGTCCTTGCCGACCGGACCGATCCGCCGTTTCGGCAGTGGCGGTTATAACGGGGTATCCCGGGTCGAAAGCCTGGAAGCGACGCATATTCTCGATATTGCCAACCAATATATCGGTGTACCTTACGTCTTTGGTGGTTCTACGCCATCCGGCTTTGACTGCTCGGGCTTTACGCGTTACGTCTATTCGGCGGCCGGTATCGACTTGCCGCGCGGCGCCGATGAACAGTATGGCGTAGGTTATTCCGTTTCCATGGCCAATTTACAGCCTGGCGACCTGGTCTTCTTCTCGACTTATGAATCGGGAATTTCCCACGTCGGCATCTATATCGGCAACCACCAGTTCATCAATGCCGCCAGTGATGGCGTCAGCATCTCCGATATGGACAGCAACTACTGGTCTGCCCGCTACATCGGTGCCAAACGCGTCATGTAAGGCGAGGGCGCATCCCTGCGATAAAAAGGGCTTGTCGCACGACGACAAGCCCTTTTTTTCAAAACGTTTTTTCAATAATCGCGATATCTTCGTCGGTGACGATGAGGTCCGGGCCCTTTCTCAAGGCTTCGATGGCCTTCGTATCGACGACCCACAGGGCCGGGGCAAGGTCGTTAGCATGGTCTTTCATCCACGTGGCGATGGCCCGGGCGCCCTGACTGTAGGGCAGGGCCGCTTTGACGTAACGGAAATGGGAGCGGGGAACGGCTTTCATGGGCTGTTTCCACACTTCTTCGATTTCCAGGGTATAGTCACATTCATGATATCCGTTGGATACGGCTTCGCGGCCGATGTCCTCGGTGTTCTTCTGGCCCATGTCGAGGAGCAGGTAGTCGTAGAGCAGGACCTGTTCCCATTTTTCCTTGAAGATATCCCGTTCCGGCAGGATCTGGCACGGGTCTTCGCTGTACAGGCGCAATAAGTCCAGGACGAAGCGGAAGCGATGGCGCTTGAAGGTGAAGTTCACGGCATCGACGTAGATTTCCCGCATGCGGATATATTGTTTCGTCTGATTGCGGAAATCGCTGTCAAAATAGCTGATCGGCGTTTCGTGGCGGATATAGTCGAAAAGCTTTTGTTCCAGGGCCATCCCTTTTTTGAGGGCTGCCCGGCGGTCCGCTGCAGCTGCCAGGGGATCGCGGAAGATGCGGTTCAACCGGTCCAGGTAGTTCAGGCAGGCCGTTTCCAGGGCCAGGGCGCTGAAGGGACCGTTATCGCGTTGATGTGAAAAAATTTCGTTTTTTTCTGCTGCCGATAGCAATGATTTAGACATCGTGATCTACTCCTCTGAAAGGTAAGGATGTTCGGAGGCGGCACTCTGGATGGCCTCATTGGCATCCTTGAAATAATCTTTGAACGACTGTACCCATGTCCGCGATGGGTGCGATAAATAGCCCTTGCTTTTCCATATCAGGGCCAGGGTCCAATAGAGATGGGGCTGGACGAGGGGGACGGAAACGGCAAGGTCCGGTGAAATCCGCTGACAGATGGTGTGCGGCATCAGGGAAATGCCCAGGCGGCCGGCGACCATCTGAGCCAGGAAGTCCCAGTTACTGGAACGGCAGACGATTTTCGGATGAGCCATGATTTCCTGGAAAGCCGAGCGCAGGTAGGGATTCAGGGAGAAGCCATTCGGATAGAAGACGAAGGTTTCATCTTTGATGTCCGACAAGGTCAGCGACGGCTGAGAGGCCAGGGGATGATCCGGCCAGAGAACGACGTCGAGAGGTTCTTCATGGAAAATGAAAAATTCATACGGTATTTCCGTCGTAATCGGCAGGGCGACGAAACCGACCTGGATGAGGCCGTCGTCGATGGCGGATACGACGTCTTGCGAACCGACTTCTTTCATTTCCAGCTCGATTTTAGGATATTTATTGATGAAATGGGCGATGAACGGTGCGATGACCGATGACCCGATCATAGGTGGTACGCCGACGGATAATTTGCCGGCATTGAGCAGCTGGGGCGATTCCATTTCTTCGTTCAGCTGGGTGAATCCCTTGATGAGCTCTTCGATTTTGGGGAGCAAATAGGACCCCGTTTCCGTGAGCTCTACATTTTTCCCCTTGCGGTCGAAGAGCTGGACGCCCCAGTGTTCTTCCAGGGCCTTGATTCCCTTGCTGATCGATGGCTGGCTGATATGCAGTGATTTAGAAGCTTTGGTGAAGCTTTTTTTATGAGCGACTTCGATGAAGTATGTCAATTGGAATAAATCCATAATGTGATATTTCACCTCTCTTTAGTATTCTTATAGTTTACCATATTATGGCATGAAAATCCAATGGTGTACACTTCTTTGTAAGCGGCACTACTAAGCCGTTTTATAGCAATTTGTGTTTCAGCGCATGGATGTATTGTTAACAATATTTTGTATGAAATGACACAAGCCCCTATATTTAGGGACGGCAATCGTTGTATAATATAGTATAGAATGGAGGAGGGATGGCTATGGCACGGCGATGGATCATGCATGTCGATATGGATGCGTTTTATGCGTCTGTAGAACAACGGGATAACCCGGCCCTGAAAGGGCTGCCAGTCATTGTCGGCGGTCTCATGGAACGGGGCGTCGTCGCGACGGCCTCTTATGAGGCGAGGGCTTGCGGTGTCCATTCGGCCATGAGCATGAAACTGGCCCGCCGTCTCTGCCCTAACGGCGTCTTCCTGCCCGTGCGCATGTCCCATTACCGGCGCATTTCCCACCAGATACGCCTGATCTTGTCCCACTACTCGCCGTTTATCGAACCACTGGCTTTAGATGAGGCTTTCCTCGATGTCTCCGGGATGGAACGCCATTATCCGGATATCGTCGACATAGGCAAGGCCGTCAAGGAAGAGATACGGCGGACGACGGGCCTCGTCGCCTCGGCCGGCATTGCGCCCAATAAGTTCCTGGCCAAATTGGCGTCGGACCTTCGCAAACCGGATGGCCTGGTCTGGATCCCCTATGGGACGGAACGTCAGATATTGGCGCCCCTGCCGCTGAGCCGCCTGTGGGGTGTCGGCAAGGTAACAGCCGAAGCCTTGCAAAAAGCGGGCTACCATACCATCGGTGATATTGCGGCAGCCAGTCCCGAAGTACTCCAGCCTGTCGTCGGCAATCAGGCCCGGCGGATTTACTGCCTGGCCCAGGGGCAGGATAACCGGCCGCTGGAAGTGCGGCGGCGGCCTCAGTCCGTCGGCAATGAGCATACGTACAGCCACGATCTGACACAGGAGGCCGAAGTGGATGAACAGTTCCGACTCCTGGCCAATGAAGTGTCCTGGCGGCTCCGGCAGAACCGGCTTATGGGACGGACCATCACCATCAAGATACGCTATGCCTCATTCAAGACCATTACCCGGTCTTTGACGTTGCAGAGTATGGGAACCTGTTCAGAAGAACAATTATATTTTTCGGCAAAAAGATTGTATAATAAGAGCAGAGGCCATGAACCCATCCGCCTCCTGGGACTGACGGTCAGCCAGCTCCAGGCCTATCAGGTGCAGGGCGATTTGTTCTCGGAAGACGAAGAGACGAAGGCCAAAGTGACAGAGGCCATCGACAAGCTGCAGAAGCGCTTTGGCCGGACGGCCATCATGAAGGGATTTCTCTGGGAAATGTCCCATGAAAAAGATACATAGAGAAGGAGTTTTTGTTATGGCAATTTTTAAAGTAGCGGCCCATACGGGTGACAACAACAACGGGTACATCGAATACGATACAGAAACGAAGGAACTCGGCGTCCACCTCAATGATGACGCCATGGATGAAAAGGCTCGTCAGTATTTGACGACAGAAAAGGCCTTGCATCAATATACGGATTTATCGAACTACAAGACCTTGAGTGTCGTGCCGACGTCGAGCCTGGAAGCTTTGAAGCTGGCCCTGTGCTACATCTGGCGGGCTACGGGCATCCACATTGACTGGAGCCGGCCTGTCGATTGAAGTACAACTATCCACAATTCAGGTATACACAATTTATCCACATTTTCTGTGTACAAGAGTGACAGAAATGTGGATATTTTTTTGTCAAGCGCATGGTTATGCCATTTTTTCAGGTGCATACTTTTAGGAGATGGACGGCTGAAATGTGGATAACTTTCGTGGATAAATGTGTATCTCTAGTGAAAATGGACGAAAAACGGGATAGACACGCCAATGATACCAGGCGAACAAATGGCGCAGAGAATGTGTATAAGTCTTGTGAAAATGTGGATAACCCGTTGCGGCGAGTTTTCCACAATATGTGGATACATTGTGGAAAGGTATGCACAGGTGGACAAAGCATAAAATAGCCATTTTTTAAGGATGTGCACAACTTATCCACTTTACTTATCCACATTTTCACGTCTTGGCGTTTGTGGTATACTTTAAACAGTGAATACGATTAGGAGGAATTTAATATGAAAGCTATCATCGACGGACTCATTGTTCTGCCGAACGAAATCATTAATGGACATGTCATCATGTATGAAAAGGACATCTGGCGCATCGTACCGCGCAAACAGTTCCGTGCCGGCATGTGTTCGGAATTTATCGACGCTAACGGCGGCTTCGTCGTACCAGGCTTCATCAATGAACACATCCACGGCTGTGCCGGTGCCGACACCATGGATGACGATGACCAGGCCTTGAAGACCATGCAGCAGGCCCTGCCGGCGACGGGCGTTACGTCCTTTGTCCCGACGACGATGACCATGGAACAGGGCCGCATCGAGAAAGCCCTGCAGCGGATACGCCAGGCCCGGGAAGATTATCAGGGCGGAGCCCAGGTATTGGGCGCCCACATGGAAGGCCCATTCATCAGCCCGGCCTATAAAGGTTCCCAGGCCGAAGAAAATATCCAGACGGCTGATTTTTCCTGGCTCGAATCCTATGCCGATGTCATCAAGATCATCACGCTGGCACCGGAAACGCTGAAGAACAAGAAGTTCCTGAAAGCCTGCCAGGACCACGGCATTACCGTATCCATTGGACATACAGCGGCTGATTTCGACCAGGCCATGGAATGTATGGACGCCCTCGGCCACTGCCATGTCACCCATTTATATAATGCCATGACGCCCTTTCATCACCGTAAACCCGGCGTCGTCGGGGCGGCACTGCTCAATAAGCACGCCTGCTGCGAATTGATCTGCGACGACCTCCACGTCCATCCGGCAGCGCAGAAACTGGCTTATCAGATGAAAGGCCGCGATGGCCTCATCCTGGTCACTGATTCTTTGCGGGCCTGCCTGCAAGGCGATGGCGAGTCCAGCCTGGGCGGCCAGAAAGTATTTGTCAAGAACGGCGAAGCCCGCTTGGCCGACGGAACTCTGGCTGCCAGCATTGCCCCCATGAACGAAGTGGTCCTCCACTTCCTGATCAATTCCGGCGCTTCCATTCCCGAAGTCGTCGCCATGGCTACGGTTAACCCGGCCAAGGCCCTCGGCGTCTACGACCGCATCGGTTCCTTAGAAGAAGGGAAACAGGCGGACATCACCATTCTGGACAGCAACGATTTCCACGTAAAACAGACAGTCATCGCCGGGGAGCTGGCATACAATGAAGAAGCGTAATGCCAAGAGCGGGATTTTCCTGGCCCTGGCCGTCCTGGTCCTCGTGCTAGCCGGGGCTTGGTTCTTCTGGAATCGGTCACCGGCAGTACCTTCGCCGTCTTCTCCTGGCGGGACCGTACAGGAAGACGAGGCGGCCAGATTGGTCCACAAGATGTCGCCAGAAGAAAAGATCGGCCAGCTCATGATGATCGGCCTGGCCGGGACGACCATCGACGACCAGGCCCAGCGCCAGCTGGAATACTGCCACGCCGGGAATGTCATCTTATTCGACCGCAATATGGACAGGCCCGACCAGGTCCAGCATCTGACCAAAAAAATAGACACGACGATCCGCAAGAAGAGCGGCGTCATGCCTTTTATTGCCCTCGATCAGGAAGGGGGCCAGGTCCTGCGCATGCGCAAGGCTTTCCCGCCGATTCCTTCGGAACAGGCCATCGGACAGAGCGGCCAGCCGGAGCAGGCCAAACAGTGGGCCCTTACGACGGGGACTGAGTTGAAGAAACTGGGTATCAATGTCAATTTCTCTCCTGTCGTCGACCTCGGCTCCCAGGCCGAACGGTCGTACAGCCTCGACCCCGGCGTCGTGACCCAGTTCGCCCATGAAGCCGTTGCCGGCTATGGACAGGCCGGTATCTGGTGCTCCTTGAAGCATTTCCCGGGCATTGGCAAAGTCAAGACGGATCCTCACATCGACGGGGACAGCGTCAACAGCTCTAAGGATGAACTCTTGAAACAGGATTTGAAGCCCTTTGAGAACCTCATCAAGCGCGAAGACAATCAGAAAATGTTCATCATGGTCTCGAACGTTACCTTCCCGGCTTTGGACCCCAATCTGCCGGCCTGCGTCTCCAAGCCGATCATGACCGACTTGTTGCGCCACACTTTCGGCTACCAGGGTCTTATCGTTTCCGACGATATGGAAATGGGGGCCATGGCCAAACACTATGCCTTTGCCGACATGGGCGTCATGGCCATCAAGGCCGGTGCTGATATAGTCCTGGTCTGCCATGAATATGCCCATGAACGGGAAACCTATGACGGCCTCTTGAAGGAATATAAGAACAATGCAGACTTCCGGGCCTTAGTCGATGAAAAAGTTACCCGCGTCGTCCGCACCAAACTGAATCATTAAGGGCTTACTTTTTTTGTTGTAACAGGTACAAAGCGCCGAGCATGCCGGCATCATTCTGTCGCTGAGCGAAAGCCAGGCCTTTCGGCGGCAGCATCATTTTTGGCAATCGCGCCGCTAAGGCTTGTTCCAATCGGGGCCGCAGGATGGCTTCCTGGGCCATGATGCCGCCGCCGAGGACGATGCCGTCGGGATTGCACAGGCAGGCGATGTTGGCCAGGCCGTCAGCCAGATTCTGGCAGAAGGCATCGAGGGCGGCTAAAGCCGATGCATCGCCTTGACGGACGAATTGAAAGACCTTATGGCCGTCGACCTTTTCCGGGTCGGCGGCTTTTTGGCGTGCCGTTTCCCGGCAAAGGTACGTCGCCGAGGCGACATCGTGGAGACGGCCGGCGGGGACGCGCATATAGGCGATTTCTCCGGCCGCCCGGCTGGCACCGTGGAGAATATGACCGTTCTCGATGAAGGCTCCGCCGATACTGGTGCCGACCGTAACGGCAAAGAGGGACGCCATATCCCGACCGGCGCCGAGCCACCATTCCCCCAGGGCGGCGCAGTTGGTATCATTTTCGACGATACAGGGAAGGTGAAATTCCTTTTCCAGGATGCCTTTCCAGTCCGTCCCGGTATAGCCGGGGATGGACAAGGCGTAGTCGATACTTCCTTTTTCTGTATCGACGATGCCGGCTGTCGAGAGGCCGATGCCTTCCAGGGGATGGTCGGTCAGCTGGCGATGGATGAGCGAGCAGACCTTGTGGACGATGCCCGGCCCGCCTTCCGTCTGGGCTTCGGTCGGCAGGCTGCCTTTCTTGCGGAAGCGGCCCGTTTCGTCGATGAGGCCGAATTTGATGGCCGTGCCGCCAATGTCAAAGCAGCTATAAATCATGAGTATACACATCCTTCCTGGGATTATACAAAGATTATACATAGTTTTGACCGTTTCTATGTATAGGAATTTTATACTTACCATGTCGAATATGTTACGAAACTCAGGAGGTCATGATATGAAACGACAATGGTTGAAACGAGCAATTCTTTCTATGGTAGCCTGCGGCTCACTGGCAGGTTTCATTCCCGGTGTACAGGCGGCCGATGTCCGCATCCTTCCCGTCGATAATGCGAAATTCCTGGCAGGTGCCAAATTCGATTTCGACGTCGAAGTATCGAAAGCCAAGAATTTGAAGAATGTCGATATTACCGTCAATGGACAGAAAGCCGATAAATTCTTTGGCCAGGAATTAAAGGGGAAGGATTTGGGCAACGGCGTCATTTCATATCGTGCCAATCAGGTCAATTTCCCTAAAACCGGTTCCTATACGGTAAAGGCGACGGCCACCGATGCTGACGGCGCTAACTCCGCCGATGCCCGCTATACCGTCGTCCAGGAAAAAGCCCAGCGCCAGGCCAAGAACGTCATCCTCTTCGTCGGCGACGGCATGTCCCTGCAAGCCCGCGAAATGGCTCGCATCATTTCCAAAGGCATGACCAACGGCAAGTACAATGACTTGCTGGCTATGGAAAAGATGCCCCATAACTGCCTGATTACGACCAGCGGTTACGATTCCCTGACGACAGACAGCGCCAACTCCGCGTCTGCTTATGCGACAGGCCATAAATCCGTCGTCAATGCCCTGGGCGTCTATGAAGATTCTACAAAAGATCCTTTTGATGATCCTCGTGTCGAAAATATTTCGGAAATCGTAAAACGCAGCCGCGGCATGTCCGTCGGTATCATCACCCAGGCTGAATCGACAGACGCTACGCCGGCTGCCATGGTCGGTCATACGCGCCGCCGTGCCAACCAGGACTACATCGCTTCGGAATACCTCGAAGATTACCATCGTCCGGACGTCATCATGGGCGGCGGCGCGCGCCGTTATATCCCGCAGTCCGAACAGGGCTCGAAGCGCCACGACAACCAGAACGTCATCCAGGAATTTAAGGATAAAGGCTATACCTTCGTCACCAATTCTAAAGAAATGATGGCCGCACCGGACAACAAACCGCTCCTGGGCCTGTTCCATCCGGGGACGATGAACGTCTATATCGATCGGGAAATGCTCAAGAACCCGGAAGTCCTCGGTAAATATACGGATCAGCCGAACCTCATCAACATGACCAAGAAATCCCTGGACATCCTCAGCAAGAATCCGAAAGGCTTCTTTGCCATGATTGAAGGCGCTTCCATCGACAAGCAGCTCCATGCCATGGATTGGCAGCGCGCAACGTATGATACCATCGAGTTCGATAAGGCCATCGAATATGCTCAGAAATGGAATAAAGAACACGGGGACAACACGCTGATCATCGTCGTCGCCGACCACGCTCACGGCGCTTCCATTACCGGCACCTATCATGAACGGGACGGCAAGAAAGGCCTGGCCGCAGTCCGCACCTATGCCGACTCCATCTTCCCGACCTTTAAAGATGCCAACCACGACGGGTTCCCGGATAATCCCGATCCTGATGTCACCCTGGCCGTCCAGTATGCCAACCATCCGGAATATTACGAAAACTTCCACTTCCAGCAGAAACCGACGCTGCCGACTGTTTCCCAGACCGTTACCAAACAGGAAGCCCAGCAGGCTGGCGATAAGACCGAATACCATCAGGTATCGACTGTCGTCGAAAAAGCAAATCCGGCCCGCCATCACGATGGCGATCCCTGGGAACTCGTCCCGGCCAATATCCCCGATACCATCGGTGACGAATGTCATGCTGCTGACGACGTACCGCTCAACGCCGAAGGTCCCGGCTCGGAATACTTCCAGGGCGTCATGGATAACACAGAAGTCTTCTTTGGCATCATGAGAGCCCTCGGCATCGACGCCACGAAGAATGTAAAATGATTAGTGGCTAGTGGCTAGTGGCTAGTGGCTAGTGGCTAGTGGCTAGTGGATAGTGGCTAGTAGTGGCCGTCCCAAAGGGCGGCCCGCAAGCTGGTCGCCAAAACGGACATCAGAGGATGAGCGGCCCGCAGTGGCTCTCCTTATAGGAGAGCTGTCAGCGAAGCTGACTGAGAGGTTGCTCTTTCAATATAGTTTGTAGTATGTAGAAGCTAGCTTTAAATTTAAAAAACTTCACTAAAAACTACGAACTGCAAACTTAATACTCAAAAAGGGCTTGTCGTCGTGCGACAAGCCCTTTTTATTATTTCCCTAGCACGCCTTGCAGGAAGGAGGCTGTGTCCGCCATGTAGCTGGCTTCGTAGCCTTCGATGTCACCTTTATCGCAATGGGATGCAAATTCCGGGTCGATCGGCAGTTTTGCCGTATGGGGAATATCGTATTTCTGTGCCGATTCTTCGACATGGCTCTGACCGAAGATGGCTAATTTTTCGTGGCAGTGAGGACATTCGAAATAGCTCATGTTTTCGATGAGGCCCAGGACCGGGACGTGCATCATTTCCGACATGTTCAATGCTTTTTCGACGATCATGGAAACGAGTTCCTGCGGCGACGTGACGACCAGGATGCCGTCCATGGGCAGGGACTGGAAGACCGTCAGCGGAACGTCACCGGTTCCCGGCGGCATGTCGACGAACATGTAGTCGATGTCGCCCCAGATGACGTCAGTCCAGAACTGTTTTACAGCACCGGAAATGACCGGGCCGCGCCATACGACCGGAGCGGCAGCGTCTTCGAGCAAGAGGTTCATGGACATGACTTTGATGCCCGTCTTGGTCGTAACCGGATAGATACCGTTTTCGTCGCCTGTCGCATGGTCCGTCAGGCCGAAGACCTTCGGAATCGACGGGCCCGTGATATCGGCGTCGAGGATGGCCGTCTTGAAGCCGCGGCGTTGCATTTCAACAGCCATAAGGGACGTTACCAGAGATTTACCGACGCCGCCTTTGCCGCTGACGACAGCGATGACATGCTTGATGTGCGAGCCGGCATGAGGCGCAGCCTGCAGGCTCTGGGGCTGTGTGCGTTCAGCGCAGGAGCTGCCGCAGCTGGAACAATCGTGTGTACAATTTTCACTCATTGGGATCATTCTCCTTTGTATTCTTTTTTCCGGCGTGACAGCAGGCATGACAGCACGTACCGGAACGTTCACAAACTTGGATATGGCCGCCTTCGATGACGAGACGTTTGCCATGGATGAGGGCATCGGCCAGTTTGCGTCGGGCCGAATCATAAATGCCGGTTACCGTCGTGCGCGCCACATTGATCTGAGCGGCGCACTGTTCCTGCGTCAAGCCGACCCAGTCGATGAGGCGGATGACTTCATACTCATCAATGCCCATGATAATGGCATCTGTTGATTGTCCTCCGTCTACAGGTCCAAAGACAGAAGCCGCCGGCAATGAACAAACCCGCCGGCACCGCGGTGGTCTCGGCATAATACCCCCTCCTTTACGCCTTTTATTATAGATATATAGATGACATATGTCAACATTAAAGGCACCACCGGAAATGCTTTTCTGTAAAAAACGGCGAGATACTTATTGAAAATCAATTATTATTGTGATAAAATTTTATTAGTGAAATAAAGTTATCTTACAGGAGGGTATTTCCATGAACGTAATTGTTTCCCAGAACGCACCGAAAGCTATCGGTCCTTATTCCCAGGCTATGGTATCCAATGGTATGCTGTACATTTCTGGTACGGCCGGCGTCGATCCGCAGACGGGCAAGCTCCAGGAAGGCATCGAAGCCCAGACGGAACAGGCTGTCAAGAACATTGCCGCTATCCTCGAAGCAGCTGGAACGGACTTTTCGAAAGTCGTCAAGACGACGTGCTTCCTCTATGACATGAAGGACTTTGCTGCGTTCAACGCTATTTACGAAAAAGCCTTCATCAGCAAACCGGCCCGCAGCTGCGTAGCCGTCAAAGAACTGCCGGCTCACTTCCTCTGCGAAATCGAAGTCATTGCGGAAGTGTAAGTATTAGTTTGTAGTATGGAGTTTGTAGTTTGCAGAAGCTGGCTTTAAATTTTCAGCCATCCGCTAACTGCTAACAACTAGCCACTAACCACTAAAAAGGGCTTGTCGTCGTGCGACAAGCCCTTTTTCCCTTGCCCTACACATTCTCATTGTGATAAACTTTTCTTATAACAGATAGGGAGAGTGACGTCGTGAGTATTTTAGAGATGTATAAACATATCGTTCCCTTTTTAGGGGCCGCGTTGGGAAAGGATTGTGAAGTCGTCCTTCATGATTTGCGCCATCCTGAAGAGTCGGTCATCGCCATTGCCAATGGTGACATCAGCAGCCGCAAGCTCGGTGCACCGGCGACGGATTTCATTCTGAAACTCATGCAGGTCGGTAAAAAACGGGATCAGGAGTACATGACCAATTACTACGGAAAGAGCATCAATGGCCATACCTTGCGGTCTTCGACGTTCTTCATTCATGATGAGGACGATAACATCATAGGGGCGCTCTGCCTGAACTACGACGTCCAGCACTATTTGGACGTGCGGAAACAGTTGGATGCCTTAATTCTCATGGATACGGAAAAAACGCTGGCCGACGTGGTTCCGCCAGCTTCGAAGAATGGCGATGATCATTTCCTGGGTGTCGAAATCTCAGAGAGCATGTATCCGACCGTAGACGATGCCATTCAGCACCTCATCCAGCGGTCGTTGCAGCCCTATGCCGCCGATGCCAAACGCCTTTCACAAAAAGAACGCCTGGCCGTCGTAGAAGACCTCTACAAGAATGGCCTCTTCGTCCTCAAAGGCAGCGTCTATGCCCTGGCCCAGGTCCTGGGCGTATCAGAACCGACGATTTACCGTTACTTGAACCGTATCAAGAAAGAAAATCAAAATGTACGGGGGTGAGAAACAGGGATTTAGGAAATTGGAGAGACTTCTTTTATGCGGACTATGTGAAAAAGGCCATGCCTGGACTGAATAGCCGCAATCAATATCGAGATTGCATCGTTTACCTGAAAAAAACTCAGCACCTATCCCGAAGGCCTGAACATAGCCCGTAAAATCGCCCAAGAATGGCGGGAAACTTATCGGAACCGCCGGGCCATGAGAGACGAATTGTCCAAAGCCGGCTTCTAAAAAGTGAGGCGAAAGGCTCTCTTCCTAGGAGAGCTGGCCGCCCAAAGGCGGTCTGAGAGGTTGATTTTTCTTTGAGGTTGTCCTTTTACAAGAAACTAAATATAACGAAAATATAAATATCCTGCTAAAATATTTTATTTTTGGCAGGATATTTTTTTGACTTTGTAAGTTCATTACAAAAGAACAATCCATAGTAATCGTTTATTACAAAAAGACAAAATAAGAAATATTGCAAAATAATTATTACTATGATAATATTTTATTGAAAAAAGAGGGGCATACAAGCGTATAGGCAATGACGGTATCTTGTGTGGAATGAAGGGATTACACTATAAAAGGAGATTGATAGAATGGAACAGACAGTTCAGTGTCCTGATAAAGGACAAACTTTGGGGAAAGAAAAGTTGACCCGATGGGAAAAAGCGGGTATGACCAAGGCCCAGTGGAAAGAAGCCGTCAAGTTTGACAGTACCGACTGGGGCTGGGTCATCATGAGTATCGGCATGGCTATCGGTGCAGGCATCGTATTTTTACCGGTACAGGTAGGCTTGGCAGGGATTTGGATTTATCTCTTGTCATCTATTATCGGTTATCCGGCTATGTACCTTTTCCAGCGATTATTCATTAATACTCTGGCAAAATCTGAAAGATGTGAAGATTATCCTAGTGTCATTGGCAACTACTTGGGCAAGAACTGGGGCCTGTTCTTAGGTCTTCTTTACTTCCTGATGCTCATTATCTGGGTATTCGTCTATTCGACGGCCATCAATAATGACAGTGCTTCCTTCTTAGTCACCTTTGGCGTGACGGACCATTCACTGGCTAAAAATCCGTTATACGGGTTGGTCATTATTTGTGCCCTCGTAGCCATTGCTTCTCGTGGCGAAAAAGTACTCTTCAAGATTTCTACGCTAATGGTCTTGACGAAGCTGTGCGTCGTAGCTGTTTTGGGTATGATTATGGTCCAGCATTGGAATTTAGCGAATATAGGTAGTTTTCCCGATTTTGGCTATCTCATCAAGCAGACTATCATCATGCTGCCTTTTACGCTGACATCTATTTTATTTTTACAGAGCTTGAGCCCGATGGTCATTTCCTATCGTTCTCATAATAAGTCGATTGAAGTTGCCCGGTACAAGGCTTTGCGGGCCATGAATATCGCCTTTGGCGTGCTCTTTGTCACCGTATTTTTCTATGCTATTTCGTTCAACTTGGCTATGGGCCATGACCAAGCTGTTATGGCTTATGAAAACAATATTTCTGCTTTAGCATTGGCTGCCCAGGGGATTCCCGGCACATCCATTAAGATCATGAGTTTGATTCTAAATATTTTTGCTGTCGTTACGGCCTTCTTCGGCGTCTTCCTGGGTTTCCGCGAAGCCTGCCGCGGCATTGCCATGAACTGCTTGAAACGCATTATGCCAGAAGATAAGATTAATGCACGTGCCGTTTCCTTGGGTATCCTGGTCTTTGCTGTTCTCGTGTCGTGGGGTGCCATTATCCTCAATGCTCCCGTTTTGAGCTTTACTTCAATTTGCAGCCCTGTCTTTGGCATGATTGGCTGCCTGATTCCGGCTTATCTCGTCTACCGGGTGCCGCGCTTGCATGACTTGAAAGGCGTTTCGTTATATCTCATCATTGCGACGGGCATCTTGTTAATTATCTCACCGTTCCTGGCTTTTTCGTAAGTCTATAACGGATTATTTTATAGATTGATTTTTTTTAGGAGTGATAATAATGGAAACATGTACTATGTGGAATAAAATGATTGAAATCATGAAGCAAGATATCAAACCGGCTACGGGATGTACGGAACCGATTTCCCTGGCTTTTGCAGCGGCTACGGCGGCGAAAGAATTGGGAGAACCCGTACAAGCTGTCAAAGCCTTTGTTTCCGCTAATTTGATGAAAAATGGGATGGGCGTTATGGTTCCAGGCACCGGCATGCCGGGATTGGCTATTGCTGCTGCTGTTGGTGCCCTGGGCGGCGATGCTAACGCAGGTCTCCAGGTCCTGAAATCCTTGACGCCTGATGTGGTAGCCCAAGGCAAACAAATGGTAGCTGACGGCAAAGTCACCGTTGGTGTCAATGAAACGACAAAGCATATCCTTTATTCGGAAGCCAATGTCTATGGAGAAAGCCATCATGTCCGCGCCGTCATCGTCGATAACCATACGAACGTTGTCTTAATCGAAAAAGATGGACAGGTTATTTTTGAAAAAAAAGCGAGCTGTAATGATAGTGAAGCCGATAAAATCACTTTTTTGCAGTCCCTTTCCATCAAAGATATTTTGGAATTTGCTGAAAATATTCCCCTTGCCAATATCCAATTCATCAAAAATGCAGAAAATTTAAATGATGCCTTGTCTAAAGAAGGTCTGACGGGGAAATATGGCCTGCGCATTGGCTGCACCATGGAAAAGAGCATCAAAGAGGGCCTGTTGGCAGGCGATTTGGCTCGTGAAATCCAAGTCCGTACAGTGGCCGCTTCAGACGCTCGCATGGGTGGCGCTGCCTGTCCGGCCATGACCAATTCTGGTTCCGGGAATCAGGGCATCACCGTATCTGAGCCAGTAACAGTTGTCGCTGACCATATCAAAGCCTCTGGCGAAGAACGCGTCCGGGCCCTGGCTTTGGCCAGTATGGTCGCTATCTATGCGCACAGCTATTTACCCAAGTTGTCTGCCTTTTGCGCGACCGTTACGGCTGCCATGGGAGCAGCGGCTGGCATGGCTTGGCTCCTCGACCGAAAGACACCGTATCAGACTATTTGCAAAGCTATTTCATCTATGAATGGCGGCATCGTCGGTATGGTCTGTGATGGTGCCGCCGATAGCTGTGCCATGAAAGTCGCTTCGGCAGCGGAAATCGCTTATCGTTCGGTCCTCATGGCCTTAGCCGGTATCCGCGTAGAAGGTACAGATGGGCTCGTCGCCGATACGGCAGATGAATGTATCCGAAACGTAGGCCTCTTGGCATCTAATGGTATGCAGCAGACAGATTGCGAAGTCTTGCACATCATGTTGAACAAAAATAAAGAAGTTGCCGGAGCATAGTTCCCTGATAAATAAAGAATCCCCTGATGCTGTCCACTATTTCGATAGCATCGGGGGAATTTTTTTAGTCAATGTGATATTCCTTGTATAACGCTTTTCGGGCCTCTTCGTCTTCTATGGCTAAATCCAAATCACGTAAGCGGCCATCAGCCTTCAACAATTTCAGCAGTTTTGCCAGATTATCTTCGCCCTTGCGCTGCCCTTCGACAAGACCTTCTTGACGCTCTTCCATGCTCCATTTCTCTAATTCTCTAATTCTCGGCACATTTTAGCCATCTCTATTACCTGGTTACATAAATCTTCTTCCCGCAGAATGAGATACCGTATTTCAGGACTGAGGGTATCTGCTTCTGCTTGAATTCAGCGATATATTGCTGCTTTTCGATTTGCTGAAGGGCTCTAAGTTGAGGATTTCGCTTTGGAAGACATGTGTCAATTCTTCATTGGGAATCCTGAGCTGGCAAAGACGTCCATTGGGGACAGTCGTATTCTGGACGGCTGTCAGATAGCCTGTCATCAGTAAAAGGGTATAGAGTCCATCTTTATTTTGGGTAATATCTTTATAAATCAAGCCTTCTCGGATGATGGCGGCGACAGTTCCGCCATGCAGGAGGGTCGGCAGGTTCTTTTCCTGGCTTTTTGCATTTCCCTGCATCATATGCTGGATGATGTCATTCGAGGACGTATTGACCCAATAATCGTCGGCTGTCCGTTCAGCAAAGAAGTTGATGATCGACCAGGGATTATATATGTCGATGTTCCCGAACCGATAACCATCATACCACTTCTTTAAGGTCGGCAGGGTCTGTTCTTCCCCCGTATCCTTAGCTATTTGAGTTACTTCTTCTTCCGTAAATCCCATGACATCGGCATAGGCATTATCAAGAATCGAGCAGACACGGAGATTGTTCAGGCCACTGAAGATGCTCTTTTTTGCAATGCGCAGGACACCGGTGAGAATAGCGAAATTCAGGAACTCATTCCCTTTTAAGGTGTTATTGTAAAAGGTACGGAAATAGGAGATAGCCGTATTATAGAAGTCATGGTTATAGGCGTTCTGGATGGGCGCGTCGTACTCATCAATCAGAATAATTGGCCGAATTTTATAGTACCGGTAGAGATATTCGCATAAGTAGAGCAGGCTGATTTGGTATTCTGCAAGCGTGGCCGTATTATCGAGGAAACGGCTATAGAGTTGTTTTTCTTCAGGAGCCAATTCCGGAGTGTCCAACAAATAACGATGCCGCTGGAATTCCTTTTGGATGACCAGCTGGAAGGCATTGAAAGCTAAATCCCAGGTATCATTCTGGATGCCTTTGAAGGTCATGAAGAGGACAGGGTACTGGCCTCGATGCTTCATATAATCGATTCCCGCTCTGGCAATCTGCAAACCATCAAACAGGTGAAGGCTTTCCGGCTCTCTTTCTAAGGAAAAGAAGTAATCGAGCATACTCATGGTCAGGGTTTTCCCAAAACGACGGGGCCGGGTCAATAAGGTCACTTTACTGTGGCCATCAATGAGGGATTGGATGAAATGGGTTTTATCGACAAAATAATAATTCTCCCGGACTTCCTTGAAGTCATCTACGCCGATGGGCATTTGAGTATTCATGGTTTCACCTGCTTTAGACAATAATTATGACGGACTACGGATTGACTCTATTGTAGCAAAACCAGCCGGATTGCACAAAGCATTTACGGTTGCTTTCCGATGTAGGCTAGGATACCGCCGTCGACGTATAAAATGTGTCCGTTTACGAAGTCCGAAGCATGGGAAGCTAAGAAAACAGCCGGGCCTTCGAGGTCTTCTGTCGTTCCCCAGCGGCCAGCTGGCGTCTTAGAGACGATGAACTGGTCGAAAGGATGGCGGGAGCCATCAGGCTGTTTCTCACGCAGCGGGGCCGTTTGGGGCGTTGCGATGTAGCCAGGACCAATGCCATTGCACTGGATATTGGCGCCGCCGAATTCGGAACAGATATTACGGGTCAACATTTTCAGACCGCCTTTGGCTGCGGCGTAAGCCGACACGGTTTCACGTCCTAATTCGCTCATCATAGAGCAGATATTGATGATTTTGCCGTGGCCTTTTTTTATCATACCGGGAATGACTGCCTTGGATACGATGAACGAACCGACTAAGTCGATATCGACGACCTGGCGGAATTCTTCCGTCGTCATGTCACACATGGGGATACGTTTGATGATACCGGCGTTATTGACGAGGATGTCGATAGTCCCCAACGTCTTTTCTATTTCACTGACCAATTTTTGCACGTGGAGCTCATCAGTGACATCGCAAAGATAGCCGTGAGCTTCAATGTCTTCTTTTTCATAATCCTTCATGGCCTGATCCAGATGTTCCTGACTGCGGCAGTTGAAGGCAATCACGGCGCCAGCACGGGCTAACGCTTTGGCAATGGCAAAACCGATGCCGTAAGAACCGCCCGTAATGAGGGCGACATTACCTTTCAAAGAAAACATATTGCTTAAATAATCCATGATAAAACCTCCTAAAAGGGGAATGGCATACAAGGCAAAAAGTCAAATTGTATAGACTATTGATTGCCTTTATTTTAGCAAAATTGGGTAGATTTGCATATTTGAGGCAATATGTCGAGATAGTGTTTAAAGTTTCTTGGGATTGTTATTTTATTTTTTGTAAAATATTAGACGATATGTGTTGCAAATCAGGAATGCCTGTTATTGTCATAGCATCTTGTAATTCTTGCTTTAAGGTATCGAGGAGCAATGTAACGCCTTCTGCGTATCCACCTATATTTGCAATAGCAGCAGGTCGACCGATTAATACTGCGTCAGCTCCTAGGGCCAATGCTTTTAGGACGTCTTCACCGTGTCGGATTCCGCCATCTATGAAAATTGTTAATCTGTTTTTTACAACGGCAGAAATTTCGGGCAGGACAGATAAAGGACTAGCCATACCATCGAGTATGCGGCCTCCGTGATTGCTGATAACAATTCCTTTGGCGCCTGCTTCTAGGCAAAGCAAGGCTTCATCAGGGGACATAATGCCTTTTACAATGAAAGGGAGATGAATGGAACTAATAATGTATTTTAGATTTTTTAGCCGCTCTACTTCTAAGGGCTGGCCAAAAAATCGCATATTCGCGGAGGTTACGGCATCAACGTCGTTTGCCACTGCGAATGCGTCTGATTGTTCAGCTAGTCGTGCTTTCTCAATGATTTTTTGATTTTTTCGCGGCTTTATTGTCGGAATTACGTGTTTTGGATATTTCTTTGAAGCGGCAATCCCAGCTTCATACATATAAGCATGGCCACTATCGCCGGTAAATACCAGTGTTCCTGCTTTTGCAGCTCCTTCAGTCATAGAAAAGAGATATTCATATTCTTTTTCTTCCGGATTTCCTTCTATTTTTCCATTATGGACATAGCCGCTGACTGGGGCGATAAGAATGGGCATGGATAACGTTTTTCCAAAAATAGAACACGTCGTATCTGGGTTTTTGCTAGCCGATAAGAGATGAGATAGGAGACCATATTTTTGGAAGGACAATCGATTATTACGAAAAGATTGGCCTGTCCGCATACCGCCATAACCAGGAATCATCCCGGAACAGGCATTACCATCACAATCAGGACAGACATAACAACCTTTCATTTTAGCACGGGCTTTTTTACGGATTTCTTCCAGAGTTGTCATATTGCTCACATCCTTTCAGGGTCCGTATTGTTTTGCTGATATTGCTTGCGTTTCCGTACAAAGGTAGAAGGTGTGAGTCCCAAATTTTTGGCAGCATCGCGCACGTTGCCAAAGAATTTATAGGCTTGGACCATGTAGGTATACTCTATTTTTTCGAGAGTATTTTTTAAATTTATCGGAAATTCGGGGGAGGGCGGTAAAGAATTTTTTGTATTATCGCTAAAATCATTTTCTTTTATAATTACGATTGGTTTACTAGCAGAATGTATATGGAGATCTTCCGGCTTTATTGCATCTGAAGGACTTATAATAATTGCTCTTTCGACGATGTTCTTTAATTCGCGGATGTTACCAGGCCAGTCGTATTCGTGGAGAAGCTGCATGGATAAGTCGGTAAAATACTTTTTCAGTTGATATTTTTGATTCAGCTTTTCCAGGAAAGAGAGCGCCAAGGGGATGATATCCTTTTTTCGCATCCGCAATGGCGGAATGGAAATGGGAAAGACAGTGAGCCTGTAATATAAATCCTCACGGAAAGTACCGTCTTTTACCATTTCTTCTAAATTTCGGTTCGTAGCGGCAATGATGCGGACATCAATTTTTACGGGCTTCGTACCACCGACGCGCAAGATTTCTTGTTCTTGAAGAACACGTAGCAATTTTACTTGCATGTCTTTGGGAAGTTCCCCAATTTCATCGAGAAATAAGGTGCCTTTATTAGCCAATTCAAAGAGACCGATTTTTCCGTTTTTATTGGCGCCTGTAAAAGCGCCACCTTCATACCCGAAGAGTTCACTTTCAATCAGATTTTCTGGGATAGCCCCACAGTTTACTTTAATGAAACTATTTTTTGCGCGATGGCTGTGCTGGAAAATATATCGGGCCATCACTTCTTTCCCGACACCCGTTTCTCCTAGTAGAATAACCGTCGTGTCCATGGATGCTACGCGGTTGGCAAGCAGCATGGCTGCTAAGGTTGTTTCATCCTTAGCGATGATTTCCTGATTGTCTTCTGACGTTGTTTGTAAATGTTCCAGTTCCATAGCTAGGCGATCCATGGCAGCCGTTTTTTCTTGGACGACAGCTTTTAAATTATAAATTTCTGTCAAATCCCGAACATTGGTGACAATCATAATGAAATTGCCGTCGGCGTCAAAAATAGGAGAACTAGTTACTAACGCTTCCTTTCCTGAACGAAAGCATTGTTGCAGTGTTACTGGTTGTTTCGTTTTAATAACTTGCAGGGAGCCTGATTCTGAGATTAATTTATTGCGCACGAGATCAGCCATGTTTTTTCCGAGGACTTCTTCTTTCTTTAAGCCGGTAATGACTTCGTAGGCATGATTGATACGGATAACATTGGCCTTTGCATCGGTAATGAAAATGCCATCAAAAGAATGTTCAATAATGGCATTGAGCCGTTCGCTGGCCTCGGACAGTGTCGAAAAAATTTTTGTTACATTCGTCATAAAGATGGTCCTCCTTTACGACAAAGAAGCAATGAGGCCCTGACGGGCCTCTGCGAAATAAATATTACATATATGCATATGTAAAAAATTATAACAATTTTTAATTATGTAAACAAGAATATCGCAAGGTGTATGTTAAATATATAAAAAACACATGCTTTATCCGTAGCGTTCATAGGAGTTGGGAATATGCAATTGTATCCGATATTTCTGGATAAGACGACGGGAAAAACTTCGACCAAATTGGGTTGAAAGGATGTTTGTCAGTTGAGCATCACTATAGGGATGCTTCGTGTCTTCTGATTTTATCAGGCAACACAATTCTTTTTTTAATGCTTCTTTAGAAATATCTTTTCCCGTCTTGGGAAAAGGGCGTTGGAATAAATTTTTAAAAGAAAGTGTCGTGTATGGCGTTTGTAAATATTTGTTCTTTATAGACCGACTAATTGTTGAAGGATGCACTCCGATTTCCTTAGCAATATCTGCCAGTGTCATTGGAGCTAAAGGGCCATGATTTTGCAGGTAGGCTTGCTGATGATGGCAAATCACATTGGTCAGATTGTACAGTGTTTGGCGTCGGCGTTCTATATTATAAAATAACAAGCGACAGCGGGTGTATTTTGTCTTGAAATATTTTTTTACGCTTTCATCTGTTGTTGTATGCATCATGCGGACATAATAATCGCTCATGGAGTAAGAGGCAACCCAAGCGTCATTTAAAATGATTTCATGTCCTGTAGGCATGAACCTAATAATTACGTCAGGGACGATATAGGTTGAATTTGTTTCAAATAATCCTTCTAAAGGAGCTGGATTTAAGCGCTTAATCAGTCGGATAGCGGCCAAAATTTGTTTTTTGGGCGTTTTTAATGATTGACAGATGTGAGATATATCTTGTGCACCTATTTCATTTAAATGGTTTTCAATTAAGTTTTCTAATAAAGGGGTAAGCTGTTTTTTTCGTTGCAGTTGTAATTTTAAACAGTTTGTCAAAGATGTAGCTCCAATTCCGGCAGGATCTAAGTTTTGGAGTATTCGTAAACAAGAAGCAAAAAGGCCGTCGGGTAAAGGAATCTTTTTTTTGAGTTCTTCTTCTGTAATAGTTAAATAGCCCCGTGTATCGACATAATCGGTTAAATAGGAGAAAAGAGCCCACTGGGGAGTCGTGAAATTAGATAGATTTACTTGCTCTAAAATAAATTGCTTCACACTTCTTTCTTCAGGAGCAGCTATAAAGTTTAAAAACGAAGTAGAGCCATCAGAGGAAATATTATTGCTTGTGCTAGGGCTATAATCCATAAAAGGATTCTCTTCAGACTCTTTTTGCAATAAATCGCGTAGGGATTCAGCTGAGAGAGAAAGAATATGCAAGGATTGAATTTGATTTATGGAAAGTTTTTGTAATTGTTCTTGTGAAATGGTGATACCTGCATCCATTTTTATCACCCCTGTTTTTCGGCCAAGGCCTTTAATTCAGGATACTGTGTTTTGCCAGAAGTGTTTTTAGGAATTTGTTTAATGTGATGGATTGTAAAACAACGGAGATGCAAACCTGTCTTTTCTATAAGGAAGTCTTCAACTTCAGATTGATGGGTATTATTGGTCATAAATACGTGCAGATCATCATCTTGACCCACACAGGCGAAATCACTGAAATCAAAAGCACTTTTTAGCAGTTCTTCCATTTCATCCATATTCACACGCTTACCCATTACTTTGATGAAGCGCTTTTTGCGTCCCGCAATATAGTAGTATCCATCTTCATCGAAATAGGCCATATCACCCGTATATAATCGGCCATGACGCATGTCGCCTAAGGCCAAATCTTCAGCACAATGGGCATAACCTAATGTAACATTGGGTCCTTCATAGCAAAGTTCGCCCGTAACATGTGGCTGGGTGATTTCCGTTTTTTCATCTTCCATAATATGGAAGGTCCCGCCGGGAATGGCAATGCCGATACTGCCTATTTTTTTCAGTCCCATATCAAAGGGCAGATAAGACATGCGTGCAGTGGCTTCTGTTTGACCATACATGACGATAAAGCGTTTCTCTGTCTTATGGGCAAATTCCAGGTATTCTTTTTGCAGGCGTGTTGATAAATGGCCACCGGCTTGAATCATCAGCGTTAATTTCGGTAAATCCATGGCCATGAAGCCGATGCGCTTTAGACATTCATAAGTGAAGGGGACACCGGCAATAGAGGTGATTTCGTCATTTTGACAAATATTCCAAAATTCTTTATCGAATACAGTTGCTTCTGTCAGACATTCACAGGCTCCGCATAGTACATGACTATTGATGACAGAAAGGCCAAACGTGTAATGCATGGGCAAGGAAGAAATAGGATGGTCTTGTGCCGTAATTTTTAAATATTGTGCGATAGACGCTGCATTGGATTGAATATTTGTATAACTTTGACGGACCAATTTGGGACTGCCTGTACTGCCAGACGTTGTCAGAAGTAACGCCAAATCGGAATGAATATTATGAGCTATATCATTTGCTTGATATACGCCATATCCATTTAATGTATAAAGAGGTTCGACTTCATCGTCTACAGGCTTGAATATATAATTAGGCTTATAAATGGACAGCAGGCGTTGACGCAATTCTATGTCCATGTCGTGATCGATGAGTAAGGGGACGATTCGATTTTGCAAGCAACAGAGATAAGATAAGGCAGACCCTATGGTATTATGACAGATGATAGCTGCCAACTGTCTTGTTGGGGATGAAAGCTTTTCCTCTAAGTTTCTGCTATGGGTATACCAGTCTTTGTAGGTTAAAGAGTGGCCTGCCCCATTGGTGAATAATACGTGATTTTCATATGCCGGATTTTCATCAAAAAAGTTCAACATAAGTATCCCTCCTAACGAATGATACGGGTCAACGCGTCCAATAAATTACGGCCATCCCAGATTATATCCATATCCATAGCCTGTCCAAAGGGAACCACTCGATCGACACCGGTAATTCCCGCTTCGATTAACTGAGCACGAAACGCCTGTATATCTACATGTAAAGTTGTAATCGTCTGCACTTTAGCTGTCATATAAGGAATGATGTCTTTTAGATTTTTTATAGGATATTGAAAAAATTGTCCAAAGGAACCTGCTAGTTGAGTAATGTCTTTGGGAAGTGAATCAAGGGTGTATACATAAAGCCGGTTGCTTGCATATGAAAAGTCACTGATTTCAGGGGTGTGCATGGCAAACGTCCAAGCTTCTGCATATTTTCGACTTACTTTTATAGCTGCCAAGTCGTACTTTTGGATTTCAATCGTAACAGCCCGCCACCAGCGATCTTGAGCTATTGCAAAGAAGCCATATTTTTTTTCGAGCCAAAAGAGCAGGCGCGGTGAGGAACAAGCATTTTGATCGGCTTCGTAGGTATCCAGATAAAAGTGGTGGACTGCATTTTTTAATTCGTCTTCTGAGCAATTAGCGACATATTCGCTGTCGACGATTGCCAATGAATAACGGTCCGCGAAAGGAATATCGATGGCCATGGGAGATAGCGGTGACTTTCTGATTTCAAGAATTGTCTTATCGCCGCCCCAGATGATGCGGCTGTTGCACTGTTTGGAGAAGCAATCCGTTATTTTCCGGTCGTGACCATACGTTAGTATAACATTCATGTTTTTAATAGAACGATATGTCTGTGTATTCAATATAGTGTTGAGTAATTCGCAAACGGGCTGTACCTTGGGAAGCAACCGGGGGGATAACCGGACGATATTAGCATTTCCAGCTAATAAGGAAATGAATAAACTATATAAAAACATGGTAGGCATATTCGCTGGCGCTATATGAAAGGTCAATCCTCGGCCTAATCTTTTTTCAGGAAAAGTGAGTAGTTTTCTATAACTTTCTAATTTTCGCGGGCGCAGCCAAAAACTGAAAGCGGCCCAGTCAGGCTCTTCTTTGGCGATAGGCCGTTGTTGTAATTGGTGCGCGAAATCTTGGCAAAACTGCAAGGTTAGCGGAGAAAAAGGTTGTTGGGGCATAATTTTTTCTGGAATCGAACCGGCAAGTATCGTGAAGCTTTTAGTTGTGCGCATCACTACACCCCCTTATTTCGGCTTTTGCCATGCGGCCATCAATGCGGAAATATTTTCCTAAACGGCCACAAGGGCAGTCATCGATTCCTAACAGGGTGCCCATATCTTCTGTCAGGATAGAATGACCCGGATAGGACGTGGCCAGTGGAGTCAATACTTGGACAATGCCCGTTTCTCCTACGGGACAGACTGAAAAGTTTTCTGGATTGCGAATGATAATATCGGAGAATATGCTGGCATGAAGATGGCCTTGTTCACATTCCATATAAATACATCCTGTTTGTTCAGCCATGCCATAATAATTGTGGACTTTATGGATCTGGAACTGTTCATATAGCCGTTTCTTATACTCGTGAGGTGAAACCGCGCGGTCCTGCATTTTTTTCCAGCCTCCGCCGTGGATTAAAATTGCATTGGATAAATCAATTAAACCTGGATAGTTTGCCAGCGCTTCACAAAGATACTGCCAAATCATAAAAGTAAAGCCAAAGATTAAGACCGGTTGATTACGATATGTCTGAATGAATGTGCGGATGCTTTCCAAATCAACGGATAGATCTGGTTTTAATGCGTAATATTTTCGTTTAGCAAAGATGGAAAAGCCCAAGACCGCTGCCCCGCGGGCATTAAAGGCGTCTCGATTTTTTAATATATCCGGCGTATCGACAATCAACATGGGGAGTCGCGAGGAGCCAATAAAGTCTTTCACGATGTTATATAAGGCCAATTGTTGATTTTGTGCGTTAAAGGCGTCGAGGTATAAATGAGATGCCACTCCCGATGTTCCCGACGAAGTGATTACTTTAAAAATTTCGGAATCAGGGATGCTTTTTAGTTCTTCTGTTTTAAATAAAGAAATAGGAAGCATTGGGATTTGGTTGGAAGAGTCATATCTTCTATTTTTCTCATACAGCGTTTGTATCGCTTGACCATAAGGTTGACAGCAATGACAGTGGTGAGAAGTCAATTCGAATAAGAGAGGCACGTAATGGGCTTCTTTTTCGTCCTGTGTCCAATGGTAAGGCGGTTGCATCAACCAATTACTATAGTCCATATTTTTTTTTCACCTCCTGTGTCAATATAAATGGTTCACCATGGCCCGGATAAGTTAATATCGGTGTTGGCAGACAACGCAAAGTGGCTTTTCCTTGTTGCTCATAAGTTTCTTCGTCTCCACCAGGAAGACGGGTGATGACTTCTTCGCCAGGAATAAAGTAGTCGCCAGAAAATAACATCTTTTCATCTATGATGATGCAGGTGCTGCCTGGAGTATGGCCGGGTGCTGTAATACAAAAGATAGTATGGTTTTGCCAAGTAGCTAAGTAAGTATTGTCAAAAATGATATCGGCAGCTTGGCAAGTAAAAGGGGGATAGGAGACCTGGAGCTCCCCTTGGCTCTTAAAGTATAAATAGGTCTCCATGATACGGGTCATATTTAGTGTCGTGCTTTGAATCCCTTGACTGCATGCCGCACTACAAAGTACTTTTAAGCTATAATACTTACGCATATCATTGAGCGCTGCGATGTGATCGCAGTGCTCATGCGTCAAAATGATATACTCGGGAACAAGTTGATGAGTCGTAAGATAGGAATGGATTTCTTGGTAACAGTTTGGATCAATGATAAGTGTGCGGGATTTTTCTGAGAGAATGTAACAATTACTATGGGTCAGTGGATCTGTGATGCAGTGAAGGTGTATATCCACAGGCATATTAGATATCAACTCCGTATTTCCGCAAAATATCCATTCCTTTTTCATAAGAGCTGAATGCTAAGACATCAGGGGTATCAATAGAGATATCGAAAGTATCTTCCATTTCTTCCATCAAATTCATATGGCCCATTGAATCCCACAACTTTATGCTGCGATATTTTAAACCGGGAAGATCTTCTTTTTTCAATTTGAAGCTGTTCATAAAAAGGTTGTCGTATTTTTCTAAATTTGTCATGATAATACTCCTATTCTAATGATTGATTATTTTGAATGTTTCTACAGTATGTGAATAAGGTCTTCATCATTAATTGGTGAATCGTACCTTCTACAGCTACTGTTCCATCTGACTTTTTGCAGGTGCCTGTGAATTTTCCGATGTACCAGCGTTTTTTTTCTTCGACATGGACTAGTTTTATAGAAGCTGTGATGGTGTCACCTGCATAAACCGGGGCTGTAAATGTCAATTGTTCATCCATTAAAATGGTTCCGGCTCCTGGCAAAGTGGTGCCCATAATCGAAGATAGTAAACTTCCTGTCAAAATGCCGTGGACGACAGGACGACCAAATCCATATTTTGCAGCAAATGCGGCATCTGTATGTAGTTTTCCATAATCACCGGTTAGCTTTGCAAATTGTTGGATATCTTCTTCTGTGAAAGTCTTTTCCATGGTAGCAACAGCTCCCAAGTAAATAGACTTCTTCGTATCAGGCATTTCTTGAGGTGCGTCTTTTAATTCTTTGGCGAAAGCCGCAAATTGTTGTGGTGTACAAAGTTTTTTGAATTTTCGAGCGGCAAGCCCTGTTTCCTCGGCACAGGCCGTCATGCAGCCACAGACGAGGAGGCAGATGTCGCAAACTGTATTTTCTATTTCATAGGTAAACGTGTGTTGGGGGAATCTTTTTTTTAGTTTGTCTACTTCATGGCTGCGATCATAGCGTGGATTACAGCCGCCGCAGTATTTTATCCCTATTTTCATAGATTCACCTCTGTGTATGGCGTTCTCTTAAAATGGCTTTAGCCTGTGCAATCAGTGTATCGCTGACGCCACTGACGAGAATGACATCATGGACGTCTTCGATGGCTTCGCGGACTTTTGCACTGATTAATTCTTCTGTCGTCAGCTGTGCTGAAGGACAGCCGCTGCATTGACCGGTTAAACGGATTCGTAAAATGTGATCAGCATAATCGACAATGACGACGTCGCCTTGATGTTCTGCAAGCGAAGGGCGGACATCTTTTTCTAAGACTTTTTCGATTTGTTCTCGAATTGATAGAGTCATGGTAATTCACATCCTTACTTATAGTAGTTAATTATATATATGAAATTATCGTGCCAAAATTGGAAGAAATGCCTGAATTTATTTGTTCTGTTATTCACAAATTAAACTGTGATGAAAGACGAAAGTGCTACATAAACGTTTTAAATATAAAGAGTTGGGGTAAAAGGATAAATGAAATAATATTTTTAAATATATTGATTTACGAATATTTTTTATCAAGAAACGAGATGGAATAAAGAAAATATCCCCGAATATAAGGATGTATACTGTTTTAAAAATGAAACAAATGGTAATTTGTTTCATATATGGAACGAAAAACCAAAATATTTGAGCCAAAAATGGAACGGGAAAACGTTATAAACATAACAAAAATAACGTGAAATATAGCACAAAATAAGGGAGAAAATTTTTTTAAGTTTCAAAGATGGGATAGTTGCTATGCTTTTCACGGAAGAAATTAAAATAAAAATATTAAAGGCACTACTTGGCATGATTTTTGCTCTTACTATAGGCAAAACACACTAACGTGTGAACCTACTGTCAAAACTTTATTATATGATAAGAAGAAAGGATGATTCATTATGGCATTAATGACAGGCGAACAGTACATCGAAAGCATGAGAAAGAAAAATTTACAAGTCTACATGTTTGGTAAAAAAGTTCCGTGTCCGGCAGATGATCCGATTCTCCGTCCGTCCATGAACTCCGTCCGCATGACGTATGATCTGGCTCAGCAGCCTGAATATCAGGACCTGATGACAGCAATCTCTCCGTACACTGGCGAACGTGTTAACCGCTTCACCCATATTCATCAGAGCACGACGGACTTGATGAATAAAGTAAAAATGCAGCGTCTGTGTGGTCAGAAAACGGCTTCCTGCTTCCAGCGTTGCGTTGGCATGGATGCTTTTAATGCGGTATTCTCCACGACGTATGATACGGATAAAAAATATGGCACGAAATACCATGAAAACTTCATGAAATTCCTCAAACGGGTACAGATGGAAGACCTTACCGTTGACGGCGCTATGACTGACCCGAAAGGTGACCGTGGTTTGGCTCCGCATGCACAGGCAGATCCGGACCTCTATCTCCATGTTGTAGAACGTCGTCCGGACGGCATCGTAGTCCGTGGGGCAAAAGCTCACCAAACTGGTTTCATTAACTCTCATGAAGTCATCGTCATGCCGACCATCTCTATGGGTGAAGATGATAAAGATTATGCAGTCTGCTTCTCCTGCTCGACAGATGCGGAAGGTATTTTCATGATTGTTGGCCGTCAGTCTTGCGATACTCGTAAAATGGAAGGCGCTCCGATGGATACGGGCAACCCTGAATTTGGTGGTACGGAAGCTCTAGTTATCTTTGATAATGTCTTCATCCCGAACGAAAATATTTATCTGAATGGAGAATATGAATTTGCCGGCGTCCTCGTTGAACGCTTCGCTGGTTATCATCGTCAGTCCTATGGCGGCTGCAAAGTTGGCGTAGGTGACGTCCTTATCGGTGCTGCTGCGGTTGCTGCCGACTACAATGGCTGCCCGAAAGCTTCCCATATTAAAGATAAGATTATTGAAATGCAGCACCTCAACGAAACCCTGTATGCTTGCGGTATTGCTTGCTCGGCATTAGGAACGAAGACTGAATCGGGCAACTATCTTATCGACTTGCTCCTGGCTAACGTCTGCAAACAGAATGTTACGCGCTTCCCCTATGAAATCGTCCGCTTGGCTGAAGATATTGCTGGTGGCTTGATGGTTACGGCACCGTCTGAAAAAGACCTCCGTGATCCGAAGATTGGGCCGTACATTGATAAATACCTCCGCGGCGTCAATAATGTATCGACAGAAAATCGTCTCAAAATCTTACGCCTCATCGAAAACCTCAGCCTCGGCACAGCCGCTGTCGGTTATCGTACCGAATCCATGCATGGTGCAGGTTCGCCGCAGGCACAGCGTATCATGATTTCCCGTCAGGGCAACTTGCGTATGAAGAAAGCCTTGGCTAAAGCTATTGCACACATTGAAGAATAAGTTGATATTACACTGGGAATCACTATCCTTCACGTAATGAAATAGAGCAGAGTAAATATAGTATGAGTATATAGACGTGATTTTGACTGATGCCTGCAACTAGGCTGCTCCTCCTCCGTTGCAGGCCGTCAGTCAGTTATACGAAAGTAGGTGTGTGTAATGGATTGGAGAAAAGAATATGCAGAAAAAATTGTATCTGTTGAAGAAGCTGTAAGACATGTCCAATCCGGCAATCGTATTGTTTTCACCCATGCTTGTGGTGAAGCGCAGGCTTTGACAGATGAATTAGTTCGCCAGGCAGATCGCCTTGAAAATGTTGAAATTGTTCATATGGTTGCTATGGGGAAAGCGCCTTATTGCCAACCGGGGATGGAAAAACATTTTCGCCATAATGCCCTGTTCGTAGGTGGCTCAACTCGCAAAGCCGTAGAAGAAGGCCGTGGAGATTATACACCGTGCTTCTTCCATGAAATTCCCAAGCTCTTTACAGATGGTACCTTACCTGTTGACGTCGCTTTTTTGCAGCTCAGTGAGCCTGATGAGAATGGCGTTTGCTCTTATGGGGTTTCTGTTGACTATACACAGCCGGCTGCAGAAGCTGCCAAGCTGGTTATTGCACAGATTAACAAAAATATGCCCTATACCTATGGGAATGGCATTAATTTAAAAGATATCGATTATATCGTCGAAAAAGATGAACCTCTTATTGAATTGCAACCGCCTAAAATTGGGGAAACGGAACATAAAATTGGGGAATATGTAGCATCACTGATTCATGATGGTGATACGCTGCAGCTTGGTATCGGTGCTATTCCGGATGCTGTCTTGTCCTTCCTCGGAGATAAAAAGGATTTAGGGATTCATTCCGAAATGTTCTCTGATGGCGTTGTCGACTTGGCTCGTAAAGGCGTTATCACGAACAAGAAAAAGACGATTGACCAGGGGAAATTTGTCTCTTGCTTCCTTATGGGGACAAAGAAACTGTATGATTTTGTAAATAACAATCCCGATGTATTAATGGAACGTGTCGATTACACTAATGATCCCTTTGTCGTAGCTAAAATTGACAATATCATCTCTATCAACTCGGCTATGCAAGTCGATTTGATGGGACAGGTCAATGCCGAAATGATTGGCTATAAACAATTCAGCGGCGTCGGCGGTCAGGTTGACTTCGTTCGTGGTGCGTCTCGTGCAAAGGGTGGTAAAGCTATTATTGCTATGCCTTCGACTGCAGGCCATGGTAAGATTTCTAAGATTGTGCCGCTCTTAGATGAAGGGGCTGCTGTTACGACCTCCCGCAATGATGTAGACTATATTATTACGGAATTTGGTATCGCTCCTCTTAAAGGACGTACTTTGCGGCAGCGTGCTATTGCTCTCATTAAGATTGCCCATCCTGATTTTAGAGAAGGATTGATTGCAGAATTTGAAAAACGCTTCCATTGTAAGTTTGAAGGATAAAAATAGCGGTTTTTAATACGCATGCGCCATGGCAGCTGTTCTATTCGTAGATAATTACATATCGAATAGCTTGACCATGGCGCTATTTTTATCTAAATCTTCTGTTGATTTTTAATTTAAAATGAAGAAAGAGGGGAACAAAATATGTTTGGTCCTGTTTATAAACGAAAAGAAGGCGAAATACAACCGGGGATTAATTTACACGTATTTAACTTAGTCCTGCGTTTACCTTTCATTCATTATCGCTTTGAATGGCCTGATTATGTTCAAGGGCTGCTGTTATGTGCCGTTTGTCTCGGCATCATCCCAGTATTGCAAGAATATTTAGGGATGCCTTTTGAAATCGCTATTACTATTGTTATCATGAACGGGTTCTTATATACTTGGCATGCTCACTTAGGGGACCCTGTTGTCCCTGGCTGGATCACTCCGGCTATTCCGCTGTTATTGCTGTGGTTGGGAGAATTTCCTAATGATACAGCAGAACGTATGCATGCACTTATCGCTTTTGAATTTGAACTCGGGTTACTCACGTTCTTATTAGGTGCTACGGGTCTTGCTAAACGCGTTGTCGATTTAGTTCCTGATGCTTTGAAATCCGGGATTCTTATCGGCGCCGGTATTGCTGCTGTACGCCTGGTATTCAATACGGGCGGTAACTTTGATAAATATCCATTTACCATCGCTATTGCTGTAGGCTTTGCTTTTTATTGCTCTTTTAGTAACCATTTCAAGAGTATCATGAATAAAAATAAAGTTTTTCAGGTTATTTCTGACTTGGGGTTATTGCCGGCGATGGTTCTGGCCGTCATTATTGCTCCGTTGGTGGGCGAATTGCCTTGGCCGACTATTGAAATGGGCTTTACTCATCCCCACTTCATTGAAGTCTTTACCCAGTGGAGTCCTTTTGCTGAACGCATTGGCTTCCCAGGTATGACTTATTATATCCAAGCTGCTCCGTTGGTCATTGCAACTTACGTTGTACTCTTTGGTGAATTGATTCAGGCCGACGCCTTGATCGATGAAGCTCGTGAATTCCGTCATGGTGATGAAAATATCCATTTCGATGCTAACAGAAATAACGTTATTGTTGGTGTCCGTAATATGGTTATGTCCTTGTTAGGCCCTGACCTTTCCATGTGCGGTCCGTTATGGGCAGCTATGCAGGTCGTTATTTGTGAACGTTATAAACATGGTCGTGAAGCGATGGATAGCCTGATTGGCGGCGTTGCATCTTTCCGTTTAGGTACATTCACTGGCTATTGGTTATCTCCTATCGTAAGCTTTGTTAAGCCGGTTCTGCCGATTGCTTTGGCATTGACCATGTTGATTCAAGGCTATGTTGCCGTTCGTGTCGGTGTACTCCGTTCCAAGACTTTTAATGACCTCGGCGTTGCCGGTGTTATTGGTGGCGTCCTCGTATCTCGTGGGGCTGCTATGGCTCTGGGTGTTGGCATTGTCCTTTGCCTGCTCGTATTTGGTAAAAACTTCTTTAAACGTAAAATGTCTCTGTACAATACGAAATCTGACCCGATTTTCAATGTTGCAGCTTTAAAAGAACTGAATGCTGAAAAGGAAGGCGCAGAAAAATAAACAGAGAAGACTCTTGACAACCGGAGGTTGAGCTATGCAGTATTATGGTGATTTATTGCGCAAACTGACAAAATCGAATACGACAGAGGTCTGCGAATTCTTCGTAAAAAAATGCTTGATGAATGCGAAAAGCAAGTCGACGAATGAATCAATGAAGCGTTTTTTCATGATTTGCGGGGTATCGGCCAATGATGGAATCAAAGAGTTTTTGGAAAAGAATGATTTGACTTTTGATGGCTATTGGTCGCATCGCCGGTATTTTGCTAAGGTTAAGGATCATATCCCACTGGTCGTAAAATCTTATTTATCATGCATGCTGCTTTTATTAGCTTCTCAAAAGACTTTGATTTCTCAAAAAACGGGTATGAATGAAGAAGAGTTGTTAAGCCGTTGGTGTACTATTTTTAAATATGATGATGAAGATAAACTCTACTTTAATGATCTTTTACGGATTGTCCGCAAAGGAGAAGAGGGCGTCATGGAAATTTTTGAAGACCTGAACAGTATTTGTCATGATAACCTGAATGGTGGGGAGGAATCGAATATTCCCTGTACCGACGAAAATCGTGATTTACTCGTTTATCGGGTCGGAGAAGATGTATACACATTGGTTTGCCGTCTTCAAGAAATGCCTGATTTCTGTTCATAGGTATTACTAATTGTGTGGAACCTCTCTTGGTAAGGGTAGCCTAGTACCCCGGCTGGGAGAGGTTTTTTTAGAAAGGTGGTATTGAGTCATGACGATTGGAATTAAAGCCCCGGGATATTATGTGCAAGGCAATGGAGAGTTGGATAAATTAGGGAAGTATGTTAAGAAAATGGGCAATAGCTTTTTAGTCTTGCTGTCACCTAATAATAAGCGAAGAATTGGTGAACGCATTGACAAGGCTCTGAATAGTGCGAATAAATCCGTATTTTATGCTGAATTTCAAGGTGAATGTTCTAAAAAGGCAATCGCTGATGCACAAGATATAGCTTATCAGCACGGCTGTGATGCTATCATTGGCGTAGGTGGAGGTAAAGCTCTGGATACGGCTAAAGCCGTGGCTACTAATTTAGGTGATTTGCCGACGATTATTATCCCTACTATTGCTTCTAATGATGCACCGTGCAGCAGTGTAGCTGTTATTTACAATGAACAGGGCGTCGTTATCAAGGCTTTAATGATGAAACATAATCCGGATCTCGTTTTAGTCGATACTGGGATTATCGCTCAAGCGCCTAAAAAATATTTGGTCTCTGGTATGGGGGATGCCTTATCTACCTATTTTGAAGCACGTGCTTGCCAACGTAGTGGGGCTAAAACCATGGCTCGTGGAGCTTGTTCAGCAACGGCATTAGCCTTGGCTGCATTATGTTATAAAACTTTATTAAATGATTCACTGGAAGCGCTCAATGCCGTTGAAAAACAGGAGGTAAATTCTGCTTTGGAACGGGTCATTGAAGCCTGCGTCTATCTTAGTGGTGTCGGGTTTGAGTCGGGAGGCCTTGCGGCAGCTCATGCTATCAATGATGGTTTTGCCCATGTCCCACAGGCCCACGGAGCTTCCCATGGTGAAAAAGTTGCTTTTGGATTACTCGCGCAGCTTATTTTAGAAAAAGCACCAAAAGATGAGTGGGACACAGTATTACACTATATAAAATCGGTAGGACTTCCTTCATGCTTAGCTGATTTAGGGATTAAGGATGTAAAAGAAGAAGAAATCCGTCTGGTTGCGGAAGCAGCTACTGTACCAACTCAGTTTACAAAAAATGTGCGTGCTGACATTACAGCAGATGAAGTGTATGATGCCATTATGAAGGCTGATGCATTAGGAAAATAAAGTGAGGGAAACAAGATGTTTACTATCACGGAACAAGCAAAACAATATATTCAGTCTCATGGTGGAAATGTCATCGTTACCTTGGCCTTTGAACCATCTGGAGGGAGTTGTTGAAAAGGTGATTTAATCTGGGGCAGTTACGTTCCAGAAATCGGCTTAGGTAAGCCGGGTCAACAAATGGAATATCCTTTTGAGCTAGTTGATGATATTATTATTTGGTATCATCCTAAATTACAGATTCAACAAGGATATCAATCTATTGTTATCCATGTGAAGCGATTTTTATTCCATCAATGGCTGACAATAGAAGGAGCTCAGGGAATGGCCATAACGCGTGAAAAAGGTTTTGAATAACAAAAGATAAGCTGTCTTATGAAGATACCCTTTGTAAGACAGCTTATCTTTTATATATTTCCTGTATACAATTTCGTTTTTTATGGACGGACGATAGATATATTATATTTTGGCGACATAATTTTCCTACCCGCGCGCCTTCATTGACAGCCTGCCTGGATAAGGGTATCATGAAGTCATGTAAGGAAGTAATGGTATTATAGGGGGAATGACGATGTTTGGCTTAGGTGCACCGGAATTACTGCTCATTTTAATTATTGCCCTAATTGTGTTTGGACCGGGGAAACTGCCGACGATCGGCCGGGCTTTGGGCAAGAGTCTCCGTGAATTCAAGGAAGCTGTCAATACCGATGAAACGAAGGAGATAGCAGACAAGACGGATGAAAAATCAAGTAAGAATGTTTGATGTATGATGTTTGAGACAATGGCTTTTAAATTTTTTCCCATCCACATCAAACTTTCAACTTCAAACTTAAAACTCAAAAAGGCGCTGTCTTCGTGTGACAGCGCCTTTTTTTGGCGGGGAAGTGTGGGAATCGAACCCACCTGAGAAGCTCTTAACCCCTCATGCTGGTTTTGAAGACCAGAGGGAACACCAGAACCCATCCTCCCCCAGGACAGGTTTATTATATCACGGTCAACCGGGCTCTTGCAAAAATGTTTCGGTCTTTGTTACACTAGAGGCGATGAATCCATTAACCAACAGAAAGGGGTATCTACATGATTGAATTACAGTTGAAACCGACGATTTACTCTTATGATACATGCCGGGAGTTTGTGGAAGATTTGCAGGTTGGGGCGGATGATTTGATTATTACCAATCAGTACATCTTCGACCCGAATTTTAAAGATTTAGGCCTTACGTGCCACGTCTTGTTCCAGGAAAAGTATGGCATGGGTGAACCGTCTGATGAAATGGCCGAAGCTATTTATAAAGATATGCCCAAGGACGTGAAGCGCATCATCGGTATCGGCGGCGGTACGGTCATGGACTTGTGCAAGCTGTTCGTCTTGAAGCAGGTCAGCCCGGTCCTCGATTTGTTCGATGGCAAGATTCCCGTAGAAAAAGCCAAAGAGCTCATTCTCATCCCGACGACGTGCGGGACTGGCAGCGAAGTTACCAATGTATCGGTCATGGCCTTGGTCAGCCGCAACACGAAGAAAGGGATTGCCGACAACGCTCTGTATGCTGATAAAGCCGTCCTTATTGCCCAGTTGTTGAAGACGCTGCCTTTCAAGGTTTTTGCGACCAGTTCCATCGATGCCCTCGTCCATGCTGTTGAATCGGCTCTGTCGCCGGATTCCAGCGCCAGCTTCCGCGTCTTCAGCTATAACGCCATTGAACTCATCCTCAAAGGGTATTTGCAGATCCGCGACCACGGTCCGGAAGCGCGTATCCCGCTTATGAAGGATTTCCTCTTGGCGAGCAATTGGGCAGGTATCGCTTTCAGTGTCCCCGGGTGTGCTGCCGTCCACGCTATGAGTTACCCTCTTGGTGCAAAATATCACGTGCCTCACGGTGAATCGAACTACGCCATGTTCACCGGTGTTATGAACTGCTATATGTCCATTAAATCGGATGGAGAAATCGCTAAATTGAACCGCTTCATCGCCGATATCCTGGGCTGCGAACCGGAAAATGTCTATGCAGAACTGGAAAAACTGCTCAACGTCATCCTGCCCAAAAAAGCGCTCCATGAATACGGCGTCAAAGAAGAAGAATTGCCGGAATTTGCTAAGTCGGTCATCGAAAATCAGCAGCGTCTCATGAAGCACAGTTTTGTGCCCCTCGATTACGATAAGGTGTACGGCATTTATAAGAAGTTGTATTAGTGGCTCGTGGCTCGTCGTAGGAGCCGCACGTGGGCGGCCCGTCCCGGGCCATGCGGGAATCCCGGAGAGCCATTAGTAGCTAGCTGCTGCCTGCTAAAAAAAGCGCTGTCGCATCGCGACAGCGCTTTTTTTGTAAGGGTTCGTGGCTCACGGCCCGTTGGCTCTCCTATCAGGAGAGCTGTCAGCAAAGGTGACTGAGGGGTTCAACCTCTCCGGCCCTGCGGGCCACCTCTCCTATCAGGAGAGGCTTACCTGCGGTCTGCGGTTTTACCATTAGAACCAGACGGCCTGGTCGCCGGCTTTTACGTTGCCTTCGGCTGCCAGGTGTACTTCTTTGCCTTCTTCGAGGTCGGTGAAGATGCACAGGCAGGCGTCGGACGGGGCGTTGGCTTTGATGTATTCGTCGTCGAATTCCATCAGTTTATCGCCTTTCTTGACGTCCTGGCCGTTTTCGACAAAGACTTTGAAGCCCTTGCCTTCGAGCTTGACCGTATCGATGCCGATGTGCAGGAGGTATTCTACGCCGTCGGCTGTGGTCATGCCCATGGCATGTTTTGTGTCGAAGACGAAGGTGACCGTCCCGTCTTCCGGTGCATAGACCGTGCCGTCGGTCGGGGTGACGAAGAAGCCGTCGCCGGTCATCTTGCTGGCAAAAGCTTCGTCCGGGGCTTCCGTAATGGGATGGAGACTGCCAGTAAAAGGCGAATTGAAATAACGTTTTTCTGCGGCTGTTTCCGGTTCAGCTGGCGTTTCCGAAGCGTTCGGGGTTTCAGCTGCTGGAGACGGTTCTGCAGCCGGGGCGGTTTCGATGGGGCCGTCTGCCGGGTTGGTTGCCAGATAGCTTTCCAGGTTGGCTTTGATGACGGCGACTTGCGGGCCATAGACGACCTGGACACCCTGGCCTTTCTTGATGACGCCGACAGCACCGGTCGCTTTCAAGGCGGCATCGTTGACTAAGGCCGAATCGGCTACGGAGCAGCGCAGGCGCGTAGCACAGCAGTCGACGGAGGTGATGTTCCGGGTACCGCCGAGGGCGCGGGTGATGGCCTGGCTGACGACGTCGGTAGTAGCTTCGCTGTCGCCGGCTTTGGCAGCGGCAGCGCGGGCTTTGACGTCGGCTTTGGTGTAGAGCTTCGTTTCTACGTCATCATCTTCGCGGCCCGGTGTCTTGAGGTCGAACTTCTTGATGAGGAAGGTAAAGATGAAGTAGTAGAGGAAGAAATAGATGATGCCGACCGGGATGATGTACATCCAGTTGGTCTTGGCTTCCCCTTGCAGGATACCGAAGATAAACAGGTCCAGTAGGCCGCCAGAGAAGGTCAGGCCGACGGCGATGTTCAGCATGTGGGCGATCATGTAAGCTGCGCCAGCCAAGATGACCTGGACGTAGAAAAGCATCGGAGCGACGAAGAGGAAGGAGAATTCAATCGGTTCCGTGATTCCTGTGAACATGGAAGTCAGGGCTGCCGACAAGAGCAGGCCGCCGGCGACTTTCCGTTTTTCCGGTTTAGCCGTGCGGTACATGGCCAGGGCAGCGCCGGGCAGGCCGAAGATCATGAAGATAAATTCACCCGAGAAATACCGGGTGGCATCGGCACTGAAGTGGGTGACGTTAGGCGATGCGAGCTGGGCGAAGAAGATGTTCTGGCCGCCCTGGACGAGGTTGCCGTCGATCATCATCGAGCCGCCGACGCCGGTCTGCCAGAATGGCAGGTAGAAGACGTGATGCAGGCCGAAGGGGATGAGGGCCCGCTTGATGATACCGAAAATCAACGTGCCGATATAGCCCGTCCCCGTGACCAGGCCGCCGAGGGCGAAGATACCATTCTGGACGACTGGCCAGACGAAGTACATGGCGATGCCGACGAACATGTAGACGACGGTAGAAATGATGGGGATGAAACGCGACCCGCCGAAGAAAGACAGGGCGTTGGGCAAGACGATTTTATGATAGCGGTTGTGCAGGTAGGCGACGCCGATGCCGACGATGATACCGCCGAAGACGCCTTCCTGAAGGGACATGATGCCGCAGACGTTGGCAATCGTACCTTCCAGGACATCGGGAGCTACGGTATTGTTGGCCAATACTTTGCCTGTCAATTTGAGGACGGCGTTGGTCGAGGCGTGCATGACGAAAAAGGCAATCATGGCCGATAAGGCAGCGACTTCTTTTTCCTGCTTGGCCATGCCGATGGCGACACCGACGGCAAAGATGATAGGCAAGTTACCGAAGATGATATTGCCAGCATCGCTCATGATGGTGAGCAGTGAATGGAGCATCGTGCCGCTTCCGAGGATGCTTTCCAGTCCATAGGTCTGGATGGTCGTCGCATTGGTGAAGGAAGCTCCGATGCCGAGGAGTAAGCCGGCAATCGGCAGGATGGCAACGGGCAGCATGAAACTACGGCCGACAGCCTGCAAGATGGAAAAAGCTTGGTCTTTCATAAAGGTCCTCCTTTTATAGAAATAATAAGTATGAAATAGTACGTTCCTATTTTAACATACCATAGGTAAATGAGAAGGATGAGAGTTGCGTCTAATTGTGCCTATCTCGCATATATGTTTGATAAAAAGTCAAGTGAACGTGGCCATTCGTCGTTCATCGTTGAATCGCTAACCACGTAAAAGGGCTTGTCGTCGTGCGACAAGCCCTTTTACTAAGAGGAGAATGAATGTGAAGTTGTTTTCTGATTTTTATGCTTTGGCAGCGGCTTCGCCCAATTCTTTGCATTCCGGGGCGTTATCCGGCATTTCGTTGACGATAGCCGTACCGATGACCGTGGCGCCGGTATCTTCCGTGCGCTGCTTCCAGGCATCCATCCATTCGCCGGAGCCCCAGCCGTATGAGCCGAAGAGGCCGACTTTTTTGCCCTTTAATTTCGGAGCCAGGTCGGTAAAGAACGGTTCGACGACGGAGTCTTCCAATTCTTCCGAACCCATAGCCGGGCAGCCGAGCAAGATGACGTCTTTGCTGGCTACGTCATCGACGTTAGTATCTTCAAAGCGGACTGATTCTACATCAGCACCGGCCGCTTTGACGGCGGCTTCGATTTCATTAGCCATTGCTTCTGTATTACCTGTACCACTCCAATAAACGATTTCTACCATGATAAATCCTCCTTATGCTACGATGAGCGAGTCTAATGTTGTCCCAACGGCAAAGCGGTCCAAATAGTCTTGCCGGCAGCACGTATAGCGATGGAAAGTGCGGGCGGCAGCATGAGCGTCGCCGTATACTTTCCATTCGCCACAGAGCTTAGCGTGGTTTCCCTTGTTGGCGATGAACCCGCACACGTCCTCTAGGGGATAGCCGAGGAAAATGCCCGATTCATGAGGGAAACACCCGCCTTCTGCAAAGCGTGCGGCAAGACGGTCCAGCAGGGCCGATATGTCCTGACAATCTTGATAACCGAATTGCTGCAAAAATGAAGAAATGTCCCGTTGCTGTACATAAGTCCAAACCCTGGCCGGCCGGTATACATACAGCAGGGTGCGTTTGGGACAGGCATATAAAATGCGAAAATACAAGCCTTTTGCATTGTATTTATGATTGTATTTTTCAATTACACCATCATAAGTGCAGCTATCATCCAAGTGGGGAAGACAGAGAAGGGATGCCTGTTTAAGCCCCGCTAGAGTCGGTGAACAGTAGTTTATTAAGACGTAATCCAGGTCCATATCCGTTTGCCGCTCCTTTCGCTTTGATACTGTAAGTATAGCTTATTTGATATTGATTGTCAATACTGATATGATAATTAATTTCAAATACATAGGAGGGCTTGCCAAGTATAGTATAATAAGGATAGAACGAAGAATATACGGAGGGTGATGTTATGGAAACTGCGTATGAAACCAATCATTGTTTTGGCTGCGGCCGCGATAACCCGATTGGCCTGAAACTGGACATGAAGCTGGACGGCGATCGCTGCGTTGCTTATTTTACGCCGAAAGCCGAACATGAAAGTTACGGAGACCGCATGCATGGCGGCCTGACGAGTACCCTGTTAGATGAAGTCATGGGGGACTACGTGTTCCGCAAGGCCGGGAAACCGGCTTATACGGCACGGCTGGAAATCCGTTTCCGTAGTGCCATACGCATTGGCGAAACGGTCAAAGTCGAAGGCTGGCCGGAAGTCCATCGCGGCCGCCTGTTCATCATGAAAGGGAAAATCACCCATGCCGATGGTACGCCGGCTGCCGAAGCGAAGGCAGAAATGATGCTGGCAAAGTAAAGGAGGAGTTATTATGGATAGAACAGATATGATGCACCGCATGTATGACATCAAGGGGCCCTTAGTGGCCAAGAAATTCGCAGCCCGCGGCTTTGAAGCCGTGTACTGTCCGACCAAGGAAGAAGCCTTGAAACAGGCCATTTCGTATATTCCCGAAACGGATGTCGTGTCCTGGGGCGGTTCCGTATCCATCAATGAAATCGGCTTGCGGCCCTACGTATTGGAACACAATCCGGTCATCGACCGCGATTCGGCCAAGACGCCGGAAGAACGGGTCGAACTGATGCGCAAGGCCCTGCTCTGCGATACGTTCCTCATGGGGACCAACGCCGCTGTCCAGGACGGGCAGCTCATCAATATCGATGGCAACGGCAACCGCGTCGCCGCCCTTTGCTATGGGCCGAAACAGGTCATCGCCATCGTCGGTATGAATAAAGTCGTCCCGACCGTCGAAGCGGGCATCGAACGGGCGCATACCGTCGCTTCGCCGCAGAATATCGGACGCTTCCCCGGCGTCGGCACGCCTTGTGCCCAAACCGGCATGTGTGGCCACTGCATCCGACCGGACAGCGTCTGTGCCCAAGTCGTCCGGACGCGGCTCTGTAAGCCCCAGGGCCGTATCAAGGTCATCTTGGTTGGGGAAAATCTGGGCTTTTAGTCCTGAAAAAAGAGAGGTACTTTATTATGAGAACAGGAACGGGCGTCGTCGAAGAAGTATGCCCGAACGGGCTGGTCAAGATACAGACCAACCGCAATAATCTATATTCGCCCTGCAGCGACAGCATGTGTGCCGACAATGTCGTCATCGACGCTGTGAACCCCATCGGGGCCCAAAAAGGGCAATACGTACAGTTCAACATCCCCGATGCCGGCATGGGCGTCAAAGGCATCATCTGCTTCGGCGTGCCGCTGCTGCTGGTCATCGTCTGCGGCATCCTCGGCTACCTGCTGGGTGGTTCGTGGCAGGTAGCACCGGAAATGACGGCCTTCGCCGGCATGATCGTCGGCGGCATCCTGGGATGCCTGATTTTGAAAGGCTACGAAAAGAAAATCAACAATAACCAGACCAAAGCCGAAATCACAGGGATTATCAGTGGGTAGTAAAAAAGGGCTTGTCGCACATGCGACAAGCCCTTTTTTTCATAGGATATCGATTTGGCAGGCTTTCATAGCCTGTAATGCTTTTTCGTGGTTTTCTGGTGTCGAGCCGGCACAACAGGTGCTGTCGACGATGATTTCTTTTTCCGGATAAAAGGATTTGAGCATCATGGCATTGGCGATGACGCAGATGTCGGTGCACAAGCCCATGAGGACCAGCCGGTCGTAGTCACGGACTTCGTCGACCAGGGCCGGGCAGCCGAAGGATGGCTTTTCCAGTATCGTTGCCCACATGGTGTAGGGCAGGAGCTGTTTGCAGATGCGCCAGCCCCGCGTGTCTTTGATACAGTGCGGAATCGGGAGTTTTCGGCCTTCCTGGGTTTCGCTGTAATCTTCGCCGTGTGTATCTTGCGTGAAGATGAGGTCCGTTTCCTGGTCTTCATCTTTCTTGCTGGCGACGATCTTCGCTTCTACCTTCGGGACGATGGCCTGTGCCTGGGCGTTGCCGAGGGCGCCGTCGATGAAATCATTCTGCATATCGATGATGATATAAGCCTGGGTCATTGCGGTCATCCCTCCTGCTTAGGCACGTAATTCCTTCAGGTATTCCGGTACGTCCGGGCAGGTCATGAGTCCTGACATGAGGGCTACGCCCTTGATGGGGACGTCCTGGAGCTGGGAGATGGTCTTAGGCGTGACGCCGCCTAAGGCGTAGACGGGAATCTTGACAGCCTTGCAGATGGCTTCGACCGTATCGACGCCGATGGGCGGGTCCGACGGCTTGCAGGCTGTCGGGAAGACATGGCTGGCCATGAGGTATGTAGCACCGAGCTGTTCGGCCTTGATGGCTTCTTCAACGGTGTGGACGGATACGCCCAGGGTCGTCATGTAGTAGAGCAGGGACGAATGGGTTTCCAGATAAGGCAGAGAGCACTGGAAACGGGGAATGTGGAGACGGATGGCAGCCTTGCCGAAATGTTGGAGGACACATGTTTTCTGGTGGATGCTGCAGAGGCGCAGGGCCCGTTTGGCATAATCTGTGTACTCTTCTTCGGTAAGGTTCTTTTCACGAAGGACGATGAAATCTACGTCGGAAGCGGCGATTTGTTCGAGCTGATCCCAGTAGTTCGTCGAGGCTAATTCGTGATTTGTAATTGCAGCTACTTTTAACACGATTTATCACCTGAATATTTAGAGTATTTTATACCTATAACTATACATGAATCTCATACTAACGTCAACAATTATACTAATAGAATATAATAGATGCTCTGTATGACTAAAACGCTGTAAAACATGAGGATTTATAACAAAAACGGTTCGGGGTGGATTGGGTCCCGGACCGTTTTTGTCGGTACTACATGTATAGGATTATAGTGATGGATAGCAAAGTTAGTGGTTACAAATAGATGTATTCACTCGTAAGCGGCTGCAGGCCCATGCTCTTGATGTCAGAATACATCTGGTCGAAGGAACGGCCGTCTGTGATTTCGAACTGTTCGTCGCCCATTTCGGAGCCATCGTTTTCCAAGTGGCCGCCGATGCCGACGCAGACACTGGCCGAGACTTTCGTAGCGGCAATCTTCATGATGGCGTTACGATAGCGGGCGCTTTCGCGGCTCGATACGACGATGCTGGCATAGGGCATGAACAAGCGGTAGGCACAGATAATCTGCGTCAATTTCCGTTCGTCTACGTCCTTCGGGTTGATCTTATCGTTGTTGATGATCGGGCACAGGCGCGGACAGGACAGGGAAATTTCGGCGTGCGGGTATTTGCGCTGCATGAGCCATGCGTGCATGCCCGTAGCCAAAGCATCTTTCTGATAATCGTCCAGGCCTAAGAGGGCTGCGAAGCCGACGCCACGCATGCCGCCGAGGATAGCCCGTTCCTGGGAATAGAAACGGTATGGGAAGATGCGCTTGTGGCCGGCCAGATGGAGGGTAGCATACTTGTCGGAATTGTATGTTTCCTGGAAGACCGTGACATAGTCGGCGCCACATTCGTGGAGATATTTATAGTCTTCCGAATTGACCGGATAGATTTCCATGTTGATGACCCGGAAGTACTGGCGGGCAATCTTGACGGCGTTGCCGATATATTTGATGTCGCTCATCTTCGGGCTTTCACCGGTGAGCATGATGACTTCTTCGATGCCCGTGTCGGCGATGTTCTTACATTCGCGGTGGAGTTCTTCGTCGGTCAGGCGGGCGCGCTTGATCTTGTTGTGCGAATTGAAGCCGCAGTAGATGCAGTAGTTATCGCAGTAGTTGGCGAAGTAGATCGGCGTCAGGATGGTGATGTTGTTGCCGAAGTGGCGCCGTGTGACCAAATGGGCTTTCTGAGCCATTTCTTCCAGGAAAGGAGCGGCAGCTGTTGATAAGAGGGCCATGAAGTCCCTCGGGTCCAGATGTTCTTTGGACAAGGCCAGGCGGACATCTTTTTCGGTGAAATCGTCGTTGTTGAAGGAATCGTGGATAGCGACGACTTGGTCGAGCATGTCCGAATCGATGACTTCCATGCCCGGCAGATATTTCATATGATCGATGAGTTTGCTTTGGTCGATGGTTTTGGTTTCTTCCGTCATGTTCATTCCTCCTTAATCGCCTAAGAAGCCTGTCAGCGGATCCGATGCCGAAGCCGTTTCACGGACGCGGCCCAGGCCGGCGAGGTAGGCATTGCGGCCGGCACGGATGGCTTCACCAAAGGCTTTGGCCATGAGCGGCAGGTCCCCGGCCGTAGCGATAGCCGTATTGGCCATGATGGCAGCGGCACCCATTTCCATGGCTTCGCAAGCCTGGGACGGACGGCCGATACCGGCGTCGACGATGACCGGCAGGTCGACTTCGTCGATGAGGATCTGGATGAAATCTTTTGTCGACAAGCCTTTGTTGGTGCCAATCGGCGAAGCTAAGGGCATGATGGCAGCGGCGCCGGCGTCAGCCAGGGCACGGGCTGCATAGAGGTCCGGATACATATAGGGCAGGACGACGAAGCCTTCTTTGGCCAGGATTTCCGTGGCTTTGATGGTTTCGTTGTTGTCCGGCAGGAGATATTTGGAGTCGCGCATGACTTCGATCTTGATGAAGTCGCCACAGCCGATTTCACGGGACAAGTGGGCGATGCGGACGGCTTCGTCTGCCGTGCGGGCGCTCGACGTGTTCGGGAGCAGGGTGACGTTTTTCGGGATATAATCGAGGATGTTATCTTTCTGACCAGCTTCGACGCGGCGCAGGGCCATGGTTACGATCTGGGCACCGCCTTGTTCGACAGCGGCCTTGATGAGGTCGACAGAAAACTTACCGGAACCTAAGATGAAGCGCGATGTAAATTCGTGGCCGCCGAGGACCAGGGTATCTTTTTTTTCCATTGGGAAAACACTCCTTTTATGATGATTGATAGGTCTGTATGTTTCGCTTGGTCAGCAGGAATCAGCCCCCGCCGACGAAGTGGACGATTTCCATAGAATCGCCGTCTTTCAAGGTCACTTTGTCATAATCCCTGCGCGGTATGATGGTGCCGTTCAGTTCGATGGCAATGCGGTCTGTACGATATTCTTGATCGGTCAGGTAAGCGAGCAGGTTCTGGCCGGCTGCTGCGATGTCTTTGCCGTTGATCCGTACCATGGATGGCCCTCCTTTCTCTCTAAATGAAAAAAAGGGTCGCACGAAGAATTACACCCAAGGTGGTGTACCCCTTCGTGCGACCCTTATGATTCGGTCTCACTCTGCCTATGATTATAGCCTATTGTCACAAAAAGTCAACCGTTGACAATCGACGTATATCATAGAAATCACGGAGGAACGACGACAAAGGCTGGCAGATTATAGTATAATAGATTTACGATTTTACAAGAGGTGATCACTGCCATGAAAGAACGGATGGACTGGATGAATATTGCCCGCTATTTTTATTTGACCGACGAACGGCTGCAGCAGATTTCCCGTGATTTTGCTGCCGATATAGAGCGGGCCCTGGAGGGACAGGACGAGGCGACGGTATCGGCGGAAAAATCTTACGTGTCCCTGCCTGGCGGTGACGAAAGCGGCGTCTATCTGGCCCTGGATTTTGGCGGTACGAACGTGCGGGCTTCACGGGTCCGATTATTAGGACGGCATTGCTATATCATCGAGAAGAAGGTGTGCCAGCCACTGCGGCTGCCCGGGCAATACGACTACCTGTCTCCCGCGGCGACGGCTGAAGGGCTCTTCGATTTCCTGGCCCGCCTCGTCGGCCAGGTCGCCGGCAAGGATACGATTTATAAGCTGGGCCATACTTTTTCCTTTGCCATGCAGCAGGAGTGCCTGAAAGATGCCCGGTTCCTGTCGTGGTCTAAAGAAATCGCCGTTCCCGGAGTCGAAGGGCAGCTCATCAATCAGCTGTTGGAACAAGCCTTGGCACGGCAGGGGTTGACAAATATCGAGCCGTCAGCCCTGGTCAATGATACGACGGCCCTCTTGCTGTCGGCGGCGTATACGATGGAACGCGTCCGTATGGGAGTCGTCTGCGGTACGGGCTTCAATGCCTGCTATTATGAGCCGGCCTGGGATATGATCGTCAATCTGGAAGCCGGTGATTATGGCGGCCTCGTGCGCAATCGCTGGGATAAAGCCGTTGATGCCTTATCGACCCAGCCGGGACAGCATTTGCTGGAAAAGACGGTCAGCGGGGCTTATGCGGCAGAAATCTTCCGGCAGACCTTGTTATCTTATTTCAAGGCTCAGGATTTGCCGCACTTTTCGACAGCCGTCATGAATGAACTCATCAGCCATGACGATGACCACCAGGGGCAGCTGGCGATGGGCCGGGTATGGGACCGCATCGTCCGCATCGATGAGGTGCGGCCTATCCGTAACATCGGTGCGGCCATCTTTGTCCGCGCTGCCCAGCTGTCCGGGGCCGTCAGCTGCGGCATCCTGCGCCATCTCTATGGCGAGGGGCCCGTCCCGGCCCAGTCTGTCGCCGTCGACGGCAGCCTTTTGGAACACGTCCGCGGTGCTCTGTTCATGATGGAAGACGCCATGCAGGCTTGTCAGAATGAAGGCGTGAGCCGGGACAATCAGATTCCCGTCGAACCGGTCCTGGTCCAAGACGGTCCCTTAGTCGGCGCTGCCATCGCAGCGGCCATGGCGCAGTAACCACTAGCCACTAGCCACGACGCCCTTTTTTCGGTACAATATAATATTGCAGAGATATTTCCACCATGTCTGTAGTTCAAGGAAAGGAGACGGCGCCAGGTCACGATGCTGCAACTCGATAAATCTATCAGCAAACCTTATTATGTACAAATCTATGAGTATTATCGCCGGGAAATCGAGGAACGCCGGATGGTAGCCGGTATGCGCCTCGATTCGGTCCGCGAACTGGCTCAGGCAGCGGGTATCAGCAAGATGACCGTCGAAAAGGCTTACTACCAGCTGGCCAGCGAAGGTTATATCCTGCGCCGTCATAAGGCTCGCTATGAAGTGGCTTCCCTGGGAGGTTTGGAGCCGCGGCCAGCGGATGCAGCGGCGCCGGTCTTGTGCGAGGCCAGCCGTCGTCCCGTCTATGCTTATGATTTTGCCAGCGGCGATATGGCCCTGGAACGCTTCCCCCTCGACATCTGGCGGAAATATATGAATCGGATTTTATCAGAACCAGACCGCCTGCTGGCGGCCAACGATGACCAGGGCGTCCCCGATTTGCGCCGGGCTTTGAGCCGCTACGTCTACGAAACGCGTGGCGTCCATGCCGATCCGTCGCAGATCATCATCGGCGCCGGGACGATTTCCCTCCTCGGAGTCCTGACCAACCTGCTTCATGATAAATATACCTGCATCGGCGTCGAAGACCCGGGCTTCCGCCTGGGACGGGAGATTTTCCGCAACAGCGGCTATTCCATCGTGCCCATTCCCATCAGCGGCGGCCTGCTCCACGTCGATGCCCTGGAAGCCAGCGGCGTCCGCCTGGTCTACGTCAGCCCGTCCCATCAGTTCCCGACGGGGACGGTCATGCCGGCCGGTATCCGCCACCGCCTGCTGCGCTGGGCGGAAAAGACGGACGGCCTGATCATCGAAGACGATTATGACAGCGAATTGCGCTACTATGGCCGGCCTGTCCCGGCCCTGCAAGGACTGGACCGTCAGGGCCGCGTCGTCTACATGGGTGCCTTGTCCAAGGTACTGCCCTTTTTTATCCGCCTCAGCTATATGGTCCTGCCGCCACCGCTCATGCCCCTCTATGAGCAGAGGCGCGGCCTGTTCCGCCAGGGCGCTTCGGTGCCGGAACAATGCGTACTGGCTGAATATATCGACAGCGGGGAACTCTCCCGCCAGGTCCGGCGATTGCGCAAGGAGTATCAGGAAAAAGGGGAACTGTTAGGGAAACTCCTGGTCGAAGCCTTTGGCAGCGACATCGTCGTAGGGCGCCTGGTTTCCGGCGTGTACTGCCATATCCGCCTGCACAGCCCTCTTCCGGAAGAAGAATTGCGCCGCCGGGCGGAACAGCAAGGCTGTCGTGTCTTATCCATGAAGTCTTTTTACGAAACACCGTCGCAGGAAACGGATAAAGAATTTCTCCTGTCATTTTCAAAAATTCCCAGCTGCAAGCTCCGCGATGCCGTTGCGGCATTGCATGGGGCATGGTCAGAGAAAGAAGGATACTAATGGCGAAAAGTTTGCGTTTTATTCAATGCGGTGATCTTCATTTAGGGAGTCCCTTCCATAACCTTGCCGCCATTGATGAACGGTGGCAGCGTATCGTCGGGAAAGCGCCTGTCCGGGCCTTCCAGAAAATCGTCCAGATGGCCATTGATAAACGAGTCCACGCTGTCCTCATCACGGGTGATGTCTACACCAGTGCCGATCACAACTTGACGGCACAGCTCGATTACGTGCGCCTCTTGCATAAATTGGCACAAAATAATATACAAGTCTTTGCCGTCCTGGGCAATCACGACCCGCTGGAAGCGTGGAAGGCGAAGATTCCCTTTCCGCCCAATGTCCATATCTTCCCGACGGAATCGGTTGAACGGGTGCCCCTCGTCGTCGATGGCGAAGAAGTGGCGGCTATTTATGGCCAGAGTTATGCTAAGAGCGAACAGCGGGAAAACCTGGCCTGGAAATTCAACCGTGCCGCTGGTGACCGTTTTTCTATCGGTATGCTCCATACTCAGGTCGGCAGCCGGGAATCGACGTATGCGCCATGTACCTTGGAAGATTTAAAGGAATGCGGCATGGATTACTGGGCCTTGGGACACATCCATAAGCATGAAATCCTTTGTGAAAAGCCATATATCGTCTATGCCGGCAACCCGCAGGGCCTGGATTGTACCGAAACGGGGCCGCGGGGCTGCTATTACGTCGAAGTCGGCCCTTATGGGACGACGGACCTGGAATTTATCGATACGAGCATCGTCCGCTGGGAAAGCATTGACCTTGCTATCGACGGCATCGAATCGGTGTCGGAATTGCGCGAGTCTGTCCGCTTTGCCAAGGAAAAAGTGCGCCGCAATATCGGCAAGCCGACCTTCCTGACAGTCAATTTCACCGGCTCCGGCAGCATGTACCACGTCCTCAACAATCCCGAAGCGACGCAGTACTGGCTGGACAGCTGGCGCGAAGAAGAACAGGGGAAATACGCTTTTGTCATGGTCGAACGCCTGCGCAACCTGGCCCGGCCCAAGATGAACCTGGGTGAACGAAGCAAACTGCCAGACTCCGTCGGCGACTATCTGAACGTCTTCGACAAATTGGAAAAGCTGGCTCCTGAAGAGAAAGTCAAGGCTTTGAGGGATATCCTTATGAGCCGTCCGGAATTTGAGCGCCTCGGCACGTATGGCCGGGCATTGACGGATGAGCGACTGCTGGAAACGTTCGAGAAAGCCAAATGGCTTGGCGTACAGAAATTGCTGGAACATAGAAGAGGTTAAGCAGTATGAAGATTACAGAGATGCATTTGGATGATTTCGGGATTTACCATGGTGTGAGCTGGAATCCGCCGGAACACGGCCTGATCGTCATGCACGGCCGCAACGAAAGCGGCAAGACGACGCTCATGAAATATGTCCGGTCCATGTTCTTCGGTTATTTGCGCGGAGACTGGAAAGGCTATTTCGGCAGCATGGGTATCCGCCGGGAAGACGGGAAAGAATACCGGATCGTCCGCAATGAAAAAGAATATTTCCTGTCTGACGGCAGCCAGAAGGTTCAGGACGAACCGGCAGACCTGTGGTGGCACGGACTGGACCGCCAGACGTATGATAAAATTTTTGCCATGGGCCTGGAAGACTTGCAGGGCTTTAAAATCCTATCCAATGAAGCCGTGCGCAGCCATTTCTTCAGCATCGAAGGTGGCGTCAGCATGGGGATGGCCCGCAGTGAAGTGACCAAGCACATGGGGGATCTCCTGGTCGCTTCGCCGCAGGGCAAGAAGCCCATCAACTCCCTGCTCAATGAACAGAAAGATTTCGACCGCCGCATCAACGGCATGGCTTACGATGAAGATGAATTTGCCAGCTTGCAGGAAACGGAACAGACGACCCACGAAATCGAAAACCGCATCCGCTTGGACATCGAAGAATCGAAGCAGCAGATTGAACGGATTTCCATGCCCATTGCCGCCTGGGATGTCTATAAGCGCGGCCAGGATGCCTTGCAGCACATGCAGGCCCTGGCAGACGTTTCCCAGTTCCCCGCTGATGGCGCTCAAAAGTGGGCCGAACTGGAACAAAATATCAAAGCCATCGACGACCAGGTCCGCAAACTCAAGGCGACGAGCCGCAAAGGCCCGGCTTTCCAGGAATCGTGGAACCGCTGGCTGGCCTGCGGCCCCCAGCTCGATGAGATGTATCATCACGTCGGCGAATGGAAACAAGGCCTGGCCGAACTCTCGGACCATGAAGATAAGGAAATGGACTGGGAGTTTGAAGGCACGAAACAAGCCGATTTGCTCAAAACCTGGACCGATGGTAAGGATATTCCGACCGCCGTCAACTGGACCCAGGGGATTTCGGCAGCCGCCGCCCTCGACCACAGCCGGCAGGATCTAGAAAAATGGAAGGCCGATAAGCCGAAGAACGTCTCGTCCCAAGACGGGGAAGACGGAGCGGCTGAAAAGACTAAAGACGAATGGGAAGTCATCGGGACCGCTGTGGCGACAATCCAGAATGTCGTCATGGAACGCCAGAAGATACAGGAACAGCTGGAATGGCTGAAAACGGAACCGGCCAGTTCGTCGAAGGCCTTTACCTTCGTCGGCGTCGCCTTCCTGGTCTTGGCCGCCCTGTGCGTCGCTGCCGTCTACATGGGTCACTTCGATTCGACTGTAGGCCTCGGCGGAGCGGCAGCCTGCGTCGTCATCGCCGTCATTTCTTTAGTCCGCCAGAGCACGGGTGCCGACCGGATTCCCCGTAAAATCGCGGAAATCGAAGGCCGGCTGGCCAGCGTCAACGGGAAAATCGGCGACCTGGCCAAGGAAGCGGAAATTACCCTCAGCACGGATGAATCGAATGAACGCTGGCTCCAGGAACTGGATGCCGTCCGCAAACAGTACCTGGATTGGCAGACCCGGGAAACGAAGAACGCCTGGCAGAAAGAACAGAAAGTCATGTATGACGCCATCTATGAAAAATGGCAGGCCGATGGCAATACCTGCAAGAAACAGCTCCTGGCCTGTGAAAGTGCCTGGGACGGCTGGCGCCAAAAATCCAGTTTCAGCAAGCTCGATACGACGGATGTGGCCAAGGCGAAAGAAGCCTGGGATACGTGGCATGACGTGACGACGGCTGCATCAGACTGGAAACGGCGCAAGATGGAATTAAAAGGAGCCATTTCCCGCTGGAGCGATACGGCAGAACAGATTTTCCGCGAAGTCGGCGTCAAACAGACCGTGTCACCGGATGCCGTCGAAGCCATTTATAAACAGTGGCAGGATATCCGCGTCCAGGCTGAAGTGGCGAAAGAACAGGACCGCCAGCAGAAAGAACGGGAAAGCCAGATTGTCAGCCTTGGTGAAGAACGGCAGCAGTGCGTCCAGCAGCAGCAGGAACTGCTCAAGGCGACGGGAGCCCAGTCGGAAGGGGAATTTCGCAGCAAAGTCCTGCGCTTCCGTCAGTTCCATCAGTATAAAGAAGTCTATGACCAGACCGAAGCCCATATCCGCCTCATCGCCAAGACGCCGAAGAACCTGTCCGAACTGCGCCATGAATTGAAGATACACACTTTGAAGACTTGGACGGACGAACGCGATTACTACCAGAAAAAGATTGCCGATGCCGAAAAGAAACTGGCTGAAGTCGCTGAAAAACGGGGCAGCATCATCGAACGCCTGAGCCAGATGGCCAAGACCGACGAATACGGTAAGCTCCTGCAGGCCAAACAGAACCGCAAGGCTGAACTGGACCGGGCTGTCGACGACTGGCTGACCAATATGTATACCCAGTACATGCTGGAACAAGCCCAGGAATATTACGAACGGGTCCGTCAGCCCGTCGTCATCCGCCAGGCCGGCGAATACCTGAACCTCATGACCCAGGGCCGCTATACGTTGCAGGCCAGCCTGGATGGCAAACAGCTCTTTGCCGTCGACGGCAGCCAGCGCCGCGTCCCGGAAAAACAGTGGAGCAGCGGCTTGGGCGACCAGATTTACCTGGCCATCCGCATCAGTCTGGCCATGGCCTTCTCCAAACAAATCGAGCCGATGCCTCTTATCCTCGACGACATCTTAGTCCGCTTCGACGAACAACGCCAGAAAGAAGCTATCCAGTTCCTGGCCTCCCTGGGCAAAAAAGAACAGATATTCTTGTTCACCTGCTCCGACGCCACCTTGAAACTGGCCGAAGAAGTCCAAAAACAACTGGCCGGAGAAACAGACACGATCCACCTCTTCGAAATCGAAAAGGGGACCATCAAAGAGCTCGCCAATCGTTTGTAGTTCATCGTTCATCGTGATGGGTTGATATTAAAACCATCCCCATCAACATCAAATTTTCAACTTAAATTCCGGCTATGCACAGGATTCACGGCAGTACGCCTTTTAGGCGTCCCCTACGGAATCGCATACAGGCGACGAAAAATAAACGCAAGCCGCAATTCGCAGGTGGCCGGTCGCTGTAGTCCTGCAGACTGCAAAAAAATACACGGTCTGTGGCCTTGTGCGTAGGGGCTGTCCCAAAGGGCAGCCCGCTGAGAAATTCCATCACCGCCCATTCTGGTATAATGGCAGGCTTTTACGAACTACGAACCACGGCCATTTCCACGAGCCGAGGGCTTTTAAAGTTAAAAACATCCGCTAACCCCTAATCACTAGCCACTAACAACTCAAAAAGGGCCTGTCGTCATGCGACAAGCCCTTTTTTCACGCCCAGACGAATCCGGTCATAGCCATGGATCCCAGGGTGCAGGTATTATTGAATGGCGTAGCTTTGTCCGTTCCGGCTGCGCCCAGGCAATAGAGCAGGGGCAGGTAGTGTTCCGGTGTCGGCACGGCGTAGGCTGCGTGTTCGTGGTTTTCGTAGTGGATGACAGCGTCGAGGTTGCCCTTTGTGACGTTATCGACGATGTCTTGGTTGAAATGTTTGGCCGCTTCAGAGCCGCCGCGCTTGTTCCATTCGACGCGGCGCAAGTTGTGGACGATGTTGCCGCTGGCCCAGATGAGATAGCCTTCTTCACGGAGCGGGGCGAGTTTCTGGCCGAGTGCGAAGCATTGGTCCGGCGTAAACAGGCTGTTTACGGAAAGCTGGACGACTGGGATGGGCGCGTTAGGAAACATATGGACCATAACACTCCATGTTCCGTGGTCGATGCCCCAGGAATCGTCGATGGAAACGGCGTTGCCCAAAAGCTGGCAGACGTCCTGGGTCAGTTTCGGGCAGCCCTTGGCCGGGTATTGGAGCTGATAGAGTTCTTCCGGAAAGCCGTACATGTCGTAGATTTGCCGCGGCTTTTTGGCACTTTGGATGTACGTGCCCGGGACATACCAGTGGGCCGAGATGGCCAGGATGGCTTTGGGCTTGTCTTCGCTGGTTAGAACGTCTGCGCCGACGCGCTGCATTTCACGCGTCAAATCGTTTTCATCGATAGCCAGCATCGGACTGCCGTGACCGGTGAAGATAACAGGCGTTTTTTTCATTATGATGAATCCCCCTTTGCATAGAACCATAAAGATAAAACCATCTTTAGTATATCATGAAGTTACTTTACGTCAACAAACTGCTGTTTTTCACTAGTATAGTCGTTGAATTTTCGCTTACTTGTGAGAACATCCTTCTTTTGTTATAATGGACGGGTAACGTACAGGTTACGGACTTGAGTTTTTAGAGATAACGACTGTGCGTCCTTTTGGGCGCCTTCGTTATCTCTTTTTTTGTTGGGAGGAATTAGCATGGAAGTTCGTCATTATCATTGGAAAGATGGAAAATCGCTGACCGTTGGGGAACGGACGCTGGTCATGGGCGTCCTCAATTATACGCCCGATTCTTTTTCGGATGGCGGGAAATGGAATAACGTCGATGTGGCCTTGAAGCATATGGAAGAGATGGTAGCTGACGGCGCCGATATCATCGACATCGGTGCTGAATCGGCGCGTCCCGGCTTTACGCCGATTTCGGCAGCTGAAGAACTCGCCCGGCTGGAAACGATTTTGCCGCGCCTGGTCGCAGCCTGCCCAGTGCCCATTTCTGTCGATACGTACAAGGCGGAAACGGCTGAATATGCCATGAGTACGGGTGCCCATATCATGAATGATATCTGGGGCCTCCAATACGCGCCGGAACCGGGGAAGATGGCTGCTGTCGCCGCCAAATACGGCGTCCCTGTCGTCGTCATGCATAACCAGGAGGGTACGGAATACGACGATATCATCGAAGATATGAAACGCTTTTTCATCCGCTCGGCTATCATTGCCGATCAGGCCGGCATGAGCCAGGATCAGATCATCACGGATCCGGGCATCGGCATCGTCTTCGGCAAGACCTTTGAACAGAATGTCTTCGTCATGAAGCACCTGCAGGAACTGACGGGACTGCCGTACCCGATGCTCCTCGGCACGAGCCGCAAAGGCTTCATCGGCAAGATCCTCGACCTGCCCGTAACGGAACGCATGGAAGGGACCGGCGCGACCTGCGTCGCCGGCATCCTTGCAGGCTGCAGCATCGTCCGCGTCCATGACGTCAAACCCATTGCCCGCATGTGCCGCATGGCTGACGCCCTGCGCCAGTAAAACGCTTTTCTTGACCATAGTGACGCTGACACGGTATAATAACCTGATTACAGTTAGCAGTTGCCTCCCTTAATAGGGGAGGTGCCTCGCAGAGGCGGAAGGGTTGCTTTTCACGGTACCTTTTGCAGAATCTTGAAAAAGCAACCCCTCTTTTGTTAATTATCATGATGGGGAGGGGCTTTATGGAAAATAAAAGTTTGCGCGGCCTTGTTGTTTGCCGCAATTTTTTGAATGATCCTGTGATCAAGGTGCTGTTGGCCGTCCAGGAAGACGGAGACAATCCCTACGGCAAGCATGAAGCGGCGGCGGTCCTTTTGGAACGGGCCGAAGAATTGGGCTTGAGCGGCAACATCCTGCGCCAGTATTTCCTTTATCTTTTAGGTGAAGGCGATACGGTCGCTGCCGCAGCCATCGAACGTTCAGGCAAGGCCGGCACGGGCATGACCAAAGCCCTGCTCCTGGATATGACCCTGCTCTGGCCGTACCTGCAGAAGTCGGCGTCGGACTTCCTCGATGTCGATTTCCTGGACAACTACGAACCGGCAGTCCCCAAGGTCTACGGCTACGTCCAGACTCTGGAAACGGCCCTCATGGGCGCTTCGACGCCGGAAGAAGCGACGAAAATCCTCCTGCATCATTATGCAGTTTACGGCCGCGGCAAGCTGGCTCAGTTCATGGCCTTCCGCATTGGCGACGACGGCAGCCTCATCGGCATCGAAAACTTCCCGCATCTCGAATGGGACGACCTCATCGGCTACGCGGCACAGAAAGAAAAGCTCCTGGCCAATACGACGGCCTTCCTCGCCGACCGGGAAGCGAACAACGTCCTCCTGACGGGCTCCCGCGGCACGGGCAAGTCGACGGCCGTCAAGGCCCTGGTCTGCCGCTACCACGGACAGGGCCTGCGCCTGATCCAGGTACAGCGCGGCCAGCTGAAAGGCCTGCAGCATCTCATGGAAAAACTCGGCGACATCGGCAGCAAGAAGTTCATCCTTTTCCTCGACGACCTTTCCTTTGACGAAAATGAAAAGGAATATAAATATCTGAAATCGGCTATCGACGGCGGCGTCACACCGCAGCCGAAAAATGTGCTTATTTATGCAACGTCGAACCGCCGCCACCTCTTGAAGGAAACGTGGCGCGACCGCAATGATGAACTGGATGAAGTCTACCGCGACGACAGCACGAATGAATCCATTTCCCTATCGGACCGCTTCGGCCTGATCCTTCATTACTCGGCGCCGACGCAGGACGAATACCTGCAGATCATCGCTCACGAATTGAAAAAAGCAGGCATTACCCTGGACCCGGAAGAGCTCCGCGTCGAAGGCGTGCGCTGGGAAATGGAACACTCCGGCCGCAACGGCCGCATTGCCCAGCAGTTTGTAAAATGGTATCTCGGCAATCGCCGCGCCTAAGAATGTTAGGTGTATAAACGTTTAACCAAAGTTTTTTCAGAAAATTTTCGAAAAAGCATTGACAAACGGCCGCTCTTTTTGTAGAATGTGTTCAAGCTTTTCAAACGGGCCGCAACGATAACGGCTCGCAAAAGCATATAGAAAAATCTGATGACGGGAAAGAGTAGTTCGACCGGACGTTCTCAGAGAGCCGGCGGCTGGTGTGAGCCGGTAATGAATGGCGAATGAAAATCATCCCCGAAGAGAAGTGCTGAAGCAAGATTAAGCACTGACGGTTTTTCCACGTTATAGGAAACGCGTATGTTGGTACGTTGTAGAGAGCCTGTAGGCAGTAATGCCTCAGGAATCAGGGTGGTATCGCGGAATAGTACTCCGTCCCTCAGCGAGGGGCGGAGTTTTTTTGTTGGCCTCTTTCGACGAATCTCTAAATCCCAACGAGAATAAATTATTTTATACTCAAGGAGAGATGTTATTATGGCAAAAGTATTCTATGATCAGGACGTAAATTGGGACGTAATGAAAGGCAAAAAAGTTGCCGTTATCGGTTATGGCAGCCAGGGTCATGCACATGCACTGAACCTTAAAGACAGCGGCGTCGACGTCGTCGTCGGCTTGTACAAAGGCAGCAAGTCTGTAGAAAAAGCACAGGCAGCCGGCCTTGAAGTCAAGACAGTCGCTGAAGCTGTTAAAGAAGCAGACGTCACGATGGTCCTCATTCCGGATGAAAAACAGGCTGACGTTTATGCAGCTGAAATCGCTCCGAACTTGAAATCCGGCAGTGCTCTTGCTTTTGCCCATGGCTTCAACGTTCACTTCAAACAGATCGTTCCGCCGGCAGATGTCGACGTCTTCATGGTCGCTCCGAAGGGCCCGGGCCATCTCGTTCGCCGTACTTTCGTAGAAGGCGGCGGCGTTCCGGATGTCTTCGCTGTTGAACAGGACGCTTCCGGCAAATGCTTCGACCTCGCCCTCGCTTATGCCCGCGGCATCGGCGGTACGCGTGCCGGCGTCATCCAGACGACCTTCCAGGAAGAAACGGAAACGGACCTCTTCGGTGAACAGGCAGTCCTCTGCGGCGGTATCTGCCAGCTCATCACCAACGGTTTCGAAACCCTCTGCGAAGCTGGTTATCAGCCGGAAATCGCTTACTTTGAAACCTTCCATGAAATGAAATTGATCGTCGACCTCATGTATGAAGGCGGCATGGCTAAGATGCGCAAATCCATCAGCGACACCGCTGAATATGGCGATTACACCGCTGGTCCGCGTGTCGTAACCCAGGAATCGAAGAAAGCCATGAAAGAAGTCTTGAACGACATCCAGTCCGGCGCCTTCGCCAAAGATTGGCTCCTCGAAAACAAAGCCGGTGGCCGCGCTCACTTCCTCGCTATGCGCCGTCAGCACGCTGAACATCCGCTCGAACAGGTCGGCGAAAAACTCCGTGCTATGATGCCGTGGCTCCACAACAACGACCAGAACGACTAAAAGATAGTTTTAAGTTTGATGTTTGGTGTTTGAAATTGGATATAACTTTTAACATCAGACATCAGACATCAAACCCAAGAAGCGGGTTGAGTGAAGAATAGCTTCTTTGTAAGTATGCGTTATGTTTTATGATGAGGTGAATGAGATGAAAATGACCGGAGCACAAGCAGTGATCGAATGCTTGAAACGTGAACAGGTACAAGTCGTCTTCGGCTATCCCGGCGGGGCTGTCCTGACGTTATATGATGAATTATATAAAGCCAAATTTCCCCATATCCTGACAGGACACGAACAGGGAGCTGTCCACGCCGCTGACGGCTATGCCCGTGCCACGGGCAAGCCCGGTGTCTGCTTTGCTACGTCCGGCCCTGGCGTCTGCAACATGGTTACCGGCATTGCCACGGCCAACATGGATTCCATTCCTCTCGTCGTCATCAGCGGCCAGGTGGCTACGCCTCTCATCGGGCGCGACTCCTTCCAGGAAGCTGATATTTCCGGTATTACCACACCGATTACGAAACACAACTATTTAGTAAAGAACGTCAAGGAATTGCCCCGGGTCTTGAAAGAAGCCTTTTACATCGCAACTACAGGCCGACCCGGGCCGGTCCTTGTCGATATTGCCAAGGATGTATTCGATACACCTTTTGAATTTGAATATCCCGAAGAAGTTCATCTGCGCGGCTATCAAGGTTGTCACGTCGGCCGTGAAGCCGATGTCGACCGCGCTGTCGAAGCCATTGAAAAGGCCAAGCGCCCGGTCATCCTTACTGGTGGCGGCGTCGTCCTTTCCAACATGTCGGATCGGTTGAAACACATTGTCCAGCAGATGCATGTCCCTGTCGTGACGACGCTCATGGGCAAGGGCTGCGTCCCCGACACGTATGACGCCCACTTGGGCATGGTCGGCATGCACGGCTCCTATGCGGCCAACATGGCTGTTACCAAATGCGACCTCTTAGTCGCTATCGGTGCCCGTTTCGACGACCGTGTCACAGGCGACGTCGAAAATTTCGCACCGAACGCGCAGATCGTTCACTTCGATATCGATAAAGTAGAAATCAACAAGATCGTCCACGCCGATATCAGCGTCAACGGTGACCTCCGCTGGTCCCTGCCGCTCCTCGACGAAAAGCTGGCGGCCCATGAAACGCACCTGGCTGACCGCTATGAAGCATGGCGGACTTTCGTCCTCGATATGAAGGCCGCTCATCCCTTCGCCACGCGGGACCTTCCCGATGCCGTTTCACCACAGATGCTCTTTGAAGAAGTCCAGAAATGGACTGATGATGACACGATTGTCGTCACCGACGTCGGCCAGCACCAGATGTGGGCGGCTCAGTTCTTTGACCTGAACAAGCCCCGCCGCTTCGTCACCTCTGGCGGCTTAGGCACCATGGGCTATGGCCTGCCGGCTGCTATGGGCGCCAAATTAGGCTGTCCCAAGTCGAAAGTCGTCTTATTCACTGGTGATGGCAGTATCATGATGAACTGCCAGGAATTCGCTACCCTTCATAAATATGGCGTCGATGTCAAGACCATCGTCCTCCACAACAATGTCCTGGGCATGGTCAATCAGTGGCAGCGCATGTTCTACAACGGCCACTGTGCCGAATCCGTCATCAACGATAATCCCGATTTGACGGCCGTATCGGCATCCATGGGGGTCCCCGGGACAGCCGTCCATAAGCCGGAAGACCTGGCCAAAGCCGTAGAAACATTGTTCCAGACAGAAGGTCCGGCACTGCTCGATGTCTTCATTCCGGCCGATGAAAATGTCTATCCCATGGTTCCCGGCGGCAAGCGCCTGGACCAGATGGTGTTGGGAGGTGAAGGGAAATGATGAGACAACATATCGCCATTCTCTGCGACAACAAACCGGGCGTACTGACCCACGTATCCGGCCTGATCAGCCGCAGAGCCATCAATATTGAATGTATCAACGCCGGCTATACTGAAGAAGCCGACGTCACGCGGATCAATATCGTCGTTTCCGTCGAAAACCGCTGGGAACTCGACCAGGCTGTCAACCAGCTGGCCAAGCTCATCGACGTCATCAAAGTCGTCAATCTCGACGACGCGCCTTTCGTCAGCTACGAACTGGCCATGATCAAAGTCAAGAGCCCGACGCCCCAGACCCGCGAAGAATTGACAAATATCGCTCAGCTGTTCAACGCCAAGATCGTCGACGTCCAGCGCCATTCCCTGGTCCTGCGCCTGACGGGCCGGGAAGACCATATCGAGGCCCTTCTGGAAATGCTGAAAGATTATGATATTATTGAAATTGCCCGGACCGGCCAGATTTCCCTGTCCCGCGGCGAAGAAGCTGTTAAAGATATGTAAGAGAAAGGATGAATACCATGCGCAGTGATGTTGTTAAAAAGGGCGTTACCCGAACCGCCCATCGTACTTTGTTCCACGCTATGGGCTATAGTGACGAAGATTTACAGAAGCCGTTGATCGGCATCTGCAATGCCTTCAATGAAATCATTCCCGGCCATATCCATTTACGCGATATTGCCGAAGCTGTCAAACTCGGCGTAGCCGCTGCCGGTGGTACACCGATTGAATTTCCGTCCATCGGCGTCTGCGACGGCATCGCCATGGGGCATCGCGGCATGAGCTTCTCCCTTTCGAGCCGCGAACTGATCTGCGACTCCATCGAAGCCGTTGCCACAGCTCATGCTTTTGACGGCCTGGTCCTCATCCCGAACTGCGATAAAATCGTACCGGCCATGCTCATGGCTGCCGGCCGTCTCAATATCCCGACCGTCGTCGTCAGTGGCGGTCCTATGCTCGCCGGCCGCCACAACGGCAAGAACATCAGCGTCAGCACCATGTTCGAAGCCGCTGGTAAAGTGGAATCGGGCCAGATGACGCCGGAAGAAATGCACCAGATGGAATTTCAGGCCTGCCCGGGCTGCGGTTCCTGCTCCGGTCTGTTCACGGCCAACACCATGAACTGCATGACCGAAGTCCTCGGCATGGGCCTTCCCGGCAACGGCACCATTCCGGCTGCCTACACGGGCTTGCGCCGCATGCTGGCTAAGAAAGCCGGCCAGGTCGTCATGGATTTGGTCCGCAAGGATATAAAACCGCGCGACATCATGACTCTCGAAGCTTTTGAAAATGCCATTGCCGTTGACATGGCTATCGGTGGTTCGACCAATACGGCCCTTCATTTACCGGCTATTGCCCATGAAGCCGGCGTCGACCTCTCGCTCGACGAATTTGACGAAATCAGCCGTAAGGCCGCCTATATCTGCAAGATGAGCCCTGGCGGCACCTACCATATGCAGGACCTCGATGAAGCCGGCGGCATCTGCGCCGTCATGAAAGAAGTCTCTAAATTAGGCCTCATCCATACCGATGCCCAGACCATTACCGGTACGGTCGGCGACCGCATCAAAGACGCGAAGATCCTCAACCACGAAGTCATTCATTCCGTCGAAGATGCTTATATGCATAAAGGTGGCATTGCCGTCCTCAAAGGCAACCTGGCTCCCCTCGGTTCGGTCATCAAAGAAAGTGCCGTCGAACCGGACCTTTTGGTCTACAAGGGCACGGCTAAATGCTATGATTCGGAAGAAGCTGCTATTGCCGCTATCATCGGCGGTGAAATCAAAGAAGGCCACGTCGTCGTCATCCGTTACGAAGGCCCGAAAGGCGGTCCGGGCATGCGTGAAATGCTCAATCCGACAGCTGTCATCACCGGCATGGGCTTGAAAGTGGCTCTCTTGACGGACGGCCGCTTCAGCGGTGCCAGCCGTGGTGCCTGCATCGGCCATATCTCGCCGGAAGCTATGGAAGGCGGCCCCCTGGCCTTGGTCCACGACGGGGACACCATTTCCATCGACATTCCTAACCGTAAATTGGAACTGGAAGTCAGCGATGAAGAATTGGCAAAACGCAAAGCTGCCTGGAAGCAGCCGGAACCCAAAGTCAAGACCGGTTACTTGTCCCGCTATGCGAAACTCGTTACGTCTGCCAATACAGGCGCTGTCATGAAATAATCAGTCCTATCGATGTGCCTCTTGCCCTGGTCGGGCTTCTTCGGAGTGGCGGAGAATCCCTGTAAGGGCAGGAGGTTCCTTTTTCTGGATTTATAAACATATTGTTTTAAAAAGGGGTATTCATCATGAAAAAAGTCTGTGCCCTTATCGGCAAATATTTCGGCGTTATCGCCGTCATCTTCCTCATCATCGGCATGACCTTACCGACGAGCTTTTCCTGGGTTCTCGGCAAAGTGGGCGGCATTTCCGTTCTCTCCGTCCTCCTCGGCATCATCATGTTCGGCATGGGCATGACCATGAGCGTTCACGATTTCGCCTTGGTCCTCAAGCGGCCGAAAGATGTCTTTTTTGGCGCTTGCGCCCAGTATCTCGTTATGCCTTTCCTGGCGTACGTCCTTTCGACTCTCTTTCATCTCGACCCGGCGCTGACAGTCGGCGTCGTTCTCGTCGGGACCTGCCCGGGTGGTACGTCGTCTAACGTTATCACTTTCATGAGCAAAGGCGACGTCCCCTTATCGGTTACGATGACCAGTGTGTCGACGCTCATTTCGCCGATTATGACGCCGCTCTTGACATACCTCATCATCGGCCAGCGCATTTCCTTTGACCCTGTGGGCATGTTCTTATCTATCTTGCAGATCGTCATCGTCCCCATTGCCCTGGGTCTCGTCGTCAAGAGCTTCCTGCCGAAGTTAGCGGATACGGCTACGGATTACTTGCCGGCCGTTTCGTCTTTGGCTATTTCCTTCCTCATTGCCGGTATCATCGGCGCCAGCCGCGATGCTATCCTTAACAGTTCGGGTATCATCCTGCTGGTCGTCATCTTGCATAATTGTCTGGGCTATGCCCTGGGATTCTTTATCGGCCATCTCTGCGGCATGAGCTGGAAAAAAATGGTCGCCTTGTCCATCGAAGTCGGCATGCAGAACTCCGGTTTGGCTACGGGCCTGGCAAAAGCTCACTTTGCCTCGCTGCCCATGGCTGGTGTCCCCGGTGCTGTCTTCAGTGCATGGCATAACATTTCCGGCGCCGTCCTGGCTTATCTTTACGTCAACTATCTGAACAAACGCTTTGATTCTAACTACGAAGCCGACCAGAAAGCTGCTGCCGTATCACCCACAGCAGCCCATTAAATTCGATTATCCACATCAAACTTTCAACTTCAAACTTCAAACTCAAAAAGGGCTTGTCGCACATGCGGCAAGCCCTTTTTTCTGCTATAATAAATATAAATTCACTTGTCAGGAGGAAATTTGCATGTTTGCTGTCATCGTCAATGCCGTGACGTCTTCTTTGGGAGCGTTACTGGGATTTTTTTTGAAGCGCGGCATACCGGAGCGCTTTACCAAAGCTATTTTTGGCGTCATTTCGCTGTGTGTGGCCATCATGGGTATACAAGGGGCCGTCCAGAGTCAGAATCTGCTCCTGGTCCTGGCCAGCATGGTCATCGGGACCCTCGTCGGGACGCTCATCGGCATCGAAGATGGCATGAACCGCTTCGGCGAATTTCTCAAGAAACGAATGGGCCGCGGAGATGACTCGCGCTTCGTCCGGGGCTTCGTCACCTTATCCATCATGCAGGTCATCGGCGCCATGGCCATTATCGGTCCAGTCCAGGCAGCGCTGGGAAGTAACGACCTTTTGTATTTCAAGAGCGCCCTCGATTTTACATCGTCCTTTATTTTCGGGACTCTTTATGGCTTAGGCGTCGTCCCCGTCGGCATCGTCCTCTTCCTCTATCAGGGATTTTTCTACCTCTTGGCAACCTTCGTCATGCCCCTCATGACACCGGATGTCGTCCGTGAACTCAATGCCGTCGGCAGCGTCATGATCCTGGGCATCGCTCTCAACATGTTCCAGCTGACGAAATTGAAAGTAGCCGACTTCCTGCCGGCCCTGTTCATACCTATCATATACTATCATTTAATCGTATGATGAGGGTATTGCGATTATGTGCCCCCTCATCATACATGCTTTGGCCATTTACAGGATTGCACGCGGGACGCCCTTTGGGCGTCCCCTACGGCATCGCATACAGGCGATGAAAAATAATGCGGCTATATGCCGCCTGCGTAGGGGCCGTCCCGGCCAGGGCGGCCCGCTGTGATGATTGACCACAGTCTATTCGTGTATTATGGTAAGCTGTTTACCCTTTAGGAGGCGTTTTATGCATTTGCAGGAGATCATTGATCAATTAAAAACGGACGAACGGAACGCGGCGTATACGGCCCGCGGTATCGGTCCGATTTTTCAGATTCACGAGGAAGCGAAAATCCTGATTATCGGCCAGGCTCCGGGCAAAAAGGTCGAAGAATCGGGTATTCCTTTCCACGATAAATCCGGCGAAAAGCTGATGACCTGGATGGGCATCGACAGTCAGATTTTCTATTCGTCGGCCATCTCCATCATGCCCATGGATTTCTACTATCCCGGCAAAGCCAAAACGGGCGACAAACCGCCTAGACGGTTCATCGCCCAGGAATACCATCGTGAAATTTTGCAGCTCATGCCGGACCTGAAACTTACTATCCTCGTCGGCAAGTACGCCATCGACTATTATCTAAAAGGCCGGAAAGAGCGCAATTTGACGGAAACCGTGCGGAATTATCAGGCCTATCTGCCGGACTATTTTCCCATCGTCCATCCCAGTCCGCTCAACTTCCGCTGGCAGGCCAGGAATCCCTGGTTCGAGGCCGACGTCGTGCCGGAATTACAAAAACGAGTCCATGAAATATTGTAAAATTTTAAGATTAAACCTTTAACTTAATTGGTATAACGTATAACAAACCTAAAACATTATTGACACGTCGAGGGTGACGCGGTATAATAAGCACTAACAAATACAAAACAGTGTTGAATGGAAATAGTAATGTTTGGAGAACCATGACAGAGACCTGCTGGTAGCTGAAAGGCAGGATGGAATCCCGGCATGAAGTCGTCCAGGAGCTGCTGCCCGAACGCATTTTGTTAGTAGACGCAGCCGGCAGGCAACCGTTACCTTGCCAGGCATTACATGGGCTGTCCCGGAGATGCTGGAAAAGTGGTCGTTACGACAATGAGAGTGGTACCGCAGAGTGAATACTTTGTCTCTTTTTAGAGGCAAAGTTTTTTTTTGCTCCATCAAAACCGTTTGCGTATTTGTATTTATCAGGTCTTATTTTGGAAAGGATGTGCGTGACTATGATGGATTTCATTGGAAAGTTAAGCGGTTTTGTTGGGAAAAATTTGACGTATATCGTCTTTCTCGTCGTCATCTGGGCGTATTTCATGCCCAATGCCTTTCTCTGGGCCGTTCCGCATACGGTCTTGTTGCTAGGCGTCATCATGTTTGGTATGGGCATGACGCTCCACGCCCGGGATTTCAAGTTGATCGTCCAGCGGCCGAAGGAAGTCCTCATCGGCTGTACAGCTCATTATACGATTATGCCGCTGCTGGCGTATGCCCTGGTCCTGGCTTTTGAAATGCCGCCGGAAATCGCCGTCGGCATGATCCTCCTCGGTTCTTGTCCCAGTGGGACGGCGTCGAACGTCATGGGGTTCCTGGCCAAGGCGGATGTCCCCTTGTCCGTTTCCATTACGACTTGTTCGACGTTGTTGGCGCCCATTATGATGCCTTTCATCGTCTGGGGCCTGGCCGGCCAGTGGGTCGAAGTTTCCTTTATGGCTATGGCCATGACGGTCATGAAAGTCATCCTGGTTCCCCTGGTCCTCGGCTTGTTGACGCACCGCCTGATGGGGGAAAAGCATATTGCCTCCCTGTCGAAGGTACTGGTCCTCGTATCCGCTTTTGGTGTCCTGGTCATCGTCGGCGGCGTTATTGCCATCAATGGGGCTAAGATCCTGGACATGGGCATCTTTATCATTCTCATGGTCCTCCTGCACAATCTCGGTGGTTTCCTCATCGGTTATTTTGTTACGGGGAAATTGGGCTTAGGGAAAAAGCAGCAACATTCGGTTACACTGGAAGTCGGCATGCAGAACGACGCCCTGGCCATTTCACTGGTTTCGGTCTTCTTTGCGCCTGCCGTCGCCATTCCTGCCGCTGTCGGTGCCGCTATCCATCAGGTAACCGGCTCTATCCTGGCGGGTATCTTTGCCCGTCACATGGAAGCCCATGAAGCCAAGGAACGGGCTGCTGAAGCGAAGCCCCTTATCGAAGCGGTACCGGGAAATCATTAAGTTCATTACATGAGCCCTTGCAAGCCCCCATTTGTTTTGATACGATAAGTATATACAATTGGGGGCTTTTGCATGAAATTTATTATATATTTACAAAAATATATCCAGCAGCTGTTCCAAAGGACGCTAGGGGATTTTCAAGATATCCAGGCTATTTTATCGGACCCGGAATTTAAAAAACGGAAAATCCGGGATAATCTCTATGCTTGCAGCTTTGTTGCCTGTTTATTGTGTATCATTTCCATGACCGGTTTTGTTGGAACCTATGCGCCAAGGGCAGTAGGCGCCGTTTTGCCGACTATTAATTCGACGACTGTCTATTTGGTGATTTTTGGCATCAATCTCGTCTTTTTGGCCTGTTTCTATCAATGTCTTCGGGAAGTCGTAAAAGATGAGGAACTGTTAGATGACTTGGTCTACGTTTTTTTGCTCATCGATTCGTCGCTGGCGTGTCTTTCCTTTTTTACGACCCAGAACGGGAGCAGTTTCTTCTTTGAATACCTGCTCATACTCATCCTGGTCTATTTACTGCCTATTTATGATAATATCAAGGTCTTGATTCCCATCATCGCCGTCAATCTGGCGACGACGTTCGCCGTCATCGACGTGACGGGGCATGAAGTGCCCTGGCAGGATCAATATGATATCGTCTTATTTTACCTGGTCTGTCTGGTCATCATCTTTTCCAGGCGTCATCTGGCTTTATCTTTTGCTCAGGTCCGCATGACTCTCCGGTCCCGCAATGAAGAGTTCTATCAGCGTAGCCGGACCGACGAGCTCACGGGCCTTCTGAACCGCGAAGCACTGCGGGAAGATTTTGAACAGTATTTTGGCAAGGCCCTTTGCGTCATGATCTGTGATATCGACCAATTCAAATTCTACAATGATACCTATGGTCATATCCGGGGCGATGAGATTTTATCCGTTGTTAGCCGGCTCTTTCAAAAGCACTTTGGCTATACCGGCGTCTACCGCTATGGCGGCGACGAATTTCTCATTATCTCCTTTATGCCCCATGACGGCTTCCAGCATTATGTCGAAACCTTCCAGAATCAGCTGTGTAAACAGCCCTTCGAGGCCGTGCAGCGCCATCCCACCGTCAGCGGCGGTTATACCTGGGGATACTGTGAAGGAGCCGTTTCTTTGCGGACGATGTTCGCTCAGGCCGACCAATTGCTCTATAAAGCCAAAGCTGCCGGGCGGAACCGCGTCTTTGGTGAGCCCTTCGACATGGAAAAAGCCGAAGCCGGCCTGCACGAAATGGCAACATGGATCAATAAAAGTTCGTAAAAAAAGAGGCTGTCGCACATGCGACAGCCTCTTTTTTTACGAGCCACGAGCCACTAATCCCTAACCTCAAATGGCCTGCGGGAAGGTGTTGGTCAGGATTTTTGCTCCGCCTTCGGTGGTCCGGGTCTGCAATGTCGTGCCACCGGCAGCGATGTCTTCGATGTCCGTCGGGATGCGCTTATAGGGCAGCTTCTTCATAATGCGGTCCATCGATTCCGTCAGGATTTCGTTGGGGTCGTTCAGAATCGATGCCGATTCGACTTCACGGCCTTTGTCGCTATAGCTCCTGAAAGTATCGCTCCGCTTATCGTAGGCATATACCGTCAGGTGATAGAGACATTCCGTGATGATTTCGTCGTCATCATAGCGCCAGAATCCGGCCATGTGCTGCCGCCAGTACCAGGTCTGGACGACCGGGACCAGGACGACGTCGGCTTTATACTGAGCCGCCAGGGTGCGCAGCGTATCGATATTGACGTCGGACGGCGACAGGGCGGTATCCGTTTCGATGCGGTCCCAGTAGGGGATGCGGAAGGGCTGTTTCAGCCGGCTTTTCATGAAACGGGCCGCATAGCTGTCCTGGGTCGTATCGGCGATGACGACGGTCCGCATGTTATCGAAGCGCGGGCTGTCAGCCAGGGCCGTCGTGACCGACAGGAAACAGAGAAGGAGCAGGAGACAGAGTTTTTTCATGAGGCAACACCTCCAGCAAAAAATCAGAAATTGCCGTTATCGTTGAGTAGTGGCAGCGTGTCATCGACTTGCGGGATGTAGCGTTCCAAGGCGGCCAGCATCTTTTCCTTGTCCATCGGCAGGGTGCCGCCGACAGGCAGGAGATTGGAAACGTGGTTGCTGCGGAAGATACAGGGCTTGGTCATTTCCGTATGGCGCAGGATCATGTCCAGTTCCTTGAGGAAACCCCGTGCCGTCAAGGGCGTGAACGTCCCTTCGACGACATCCTGATAGAGCGGGACTTCGTGAGGAATGATGAGCGACAAGGCGCTGAGCATGGTCGGATTGATGGCCGATACGACTTGGGCCGTATGCAGGGCGTGTTCTTTCGTCCGTTCCTGACCGCCCAGGCCGAGGAGAATCATCGTCGACAGTTTCATGCCGGCAGCCAGGGCTTTTTTCCCGGCTTCGATGGTGAGGGCCGCTGTCGTCCCCTTATCGACGAGTTTCAGGACGTCATCGTCGCCGCTTTCGATGCCCATGTAAACGATGGCCAGACCGGCTTCGCGAAGACGTTTCAATTCTTCCGGGGTCTTGCGGACCAGGTCGGCCGGCGTCGCATAGGCGCCGATGCGGTTCAGGTTGGGGAATTTTTCGTAGCACTTCTTCATGATAGCGATGAGCTTGTCCGTTGGCAGGACCAGGGCGTCGCCATCGGCCAGGAAGATACGGCGGATAAAGGGCATGGCATAAGCGCCGCGCTCGATGATCCCTTCGATTTCCTCCATGGGACGGATGCGGAACTTAGAAGCTTTGTACATATCGCAGAAACGGCAAGTATTGTGAGAACAGCCGATAGTAACGCGCAGAATGAAGCTGCGGGCTTCACTAGGCGGGCGGAAGACAAGGCCGCCAGCATCATCAATAATCATAAGTAACACACCTTTCTTCAAAGATGAAAAAAACATTAGTTGTTCATCTCTTATTATACACGAAAAGTACGTATTACGAAATAGCTGGTTTCTTCTGCAAAATGATGATGAAGACAGTAGCGATGATGCAGGCATAACCGATGAGTTCAACCGTATGGAAGGTCGTGCCCAAGGCGATAGCCGAAACTACGGAAGCGATGACCGGTTCCAGTGTGCCCAAAAGGGTGGCTTTCATCGGTCCGATTTCGCTGATGCCTGTGACGAAAGCCGTAAAGGACAAGGCCGTGCCGATGATGATGATAAAAGCGACGGCCAGCCAGCCTGTCAGGTCCAAAACAGGCCAGAGTGTCCAGACCTGACAAGATACGCTCAGGAACAGCCCGCCGATCATCATGCCTAACCCGTTGGCGACAGCGGCGCCCCAATTCGCGGCCAGCCCTTGAGACAAGACGGGATAGGTGACACAGGCAACGGCGCCAATAAGCCCCCAAGTCAGTCCTAAAGGGGAAATGACCATTGCCGATGGAGTCCCATCTGTTGCGGCTAGATAGACGCCGCCAAAGGCCAGGAAGACCGATATGATTTCCCTGGCTGTGGGCCGTTTGTGAAAACGGACGGCTAAATAAAGAGACATGAAAACGACACTTAATGTTTGTAAGACCGTCGCCGTGCCGGCATTCGAGTTCTTTATGGCTGATAAATAAGAAAACTGGCTCAAAATAAGACCGAAGAGGGCAAAAAGAATTAATTGGCGCAGGCTGATCGGGTCATGAAGCATAAGACGTATTTCGGCCTTCTTTGTCGGCCAAATCATGAGGGTCAGGAACAGGCCGGCCAGGCACATGCGTATCGACGCCAGCCACGACGGTTCTACGGTATAATGAGAAAGCAGGAACTGGCTGACGACCCCATTGAACCCCCATGATGTTGCCCCGATGACACAAGCTATGATACCATGCTGCGTTTTTGTCATACTAAGACCTCCTCTGCCTGCGGCTACCTATTTGTCCCTATAGTATACACGAGGGAAAGGAGGGGTGCAAGAGCTTATCCCACCAGGCTAAGTGGTCGTTAACTGATAGCTGGTGTTGATGAGCTCCCCAATCTTTTCATCCGCTAAGGTTTCATCCAGGACCACAGAAATCCATGTCTTGTGATTCATGTGGTAAGCGGGATAGATGCCGGGGGTTTTCCGTAGCTCTTCTCCCTGTGCTGGGGAAATCTTTACATTTAGGATATCGATGGGAGACGTGTTTCCATCTTTATTCAGCACATCTCTTGTTACATTCATGATGAGGGCAAACCATTTCCGGTTGGACCTATGGCGAAAGGCTCCATATGACTGATACCGGGCGGAATGTTCCCAGGGAAAATCCGGGTTGACCTGGAAACGCTTCAAGATGGCTTGAGTCAGCCTGTTGGCCTGAGGCGAGGCAAAAAGTACATCGCCGCAGCAGGCATTGGCAATATCCGTAAGCAAGGCGGCGTAAGCAGAACGAACTTTATTCACATAAGGCCCGTTGGCAGCTTCTTGTCGCAGTTGGTAGTACTCATCCTGGGTCATCGAATCGATGACCTTGCCCATCACTTGTCCTTTAAGGGTGACGGAAAGGATGGCTTTGAAATCTCCGTCAAGAAATGGTTTTTCAAGAATATAAGTTTTGTTTGCTTTATGAAAGCCATAGGCGAGCATTTTACTTTCTATCCACCGTTTGCGGGAAAAGACAGTTTCCTCGATGGGAATCATCGGGCCAGCACCTCTTTTTCTAAATCCTATCTCCCAAAAATGAAACATCAAACTCAAAGAGAATTTGTTGTTTTATTAATTATATATCAGAAAAATCCTTATATCAATTTATTATTAGTATAGCAAATCAAGTCGGATGCCTGGCCCCTGGCTGGTGACATTGCGGGAACGACCTCGGTCCGCACGGTCATTATGGACCGTGCAGGATGCCGTGCGTGCTATTTGCGTCCGGCGTGCTGCTTTGTTTGAGCGTAGCGAGTTTCAGCACGCCAGCAAATGGCACTCTCGGCAAGAGGAGTGGAGCACGCGAACCAGCCAGGGGCCAGGCGGCCGACGGTAACCTCTCCAGAAGAACCTCTCAGACCGCCGTTGGCGGCCAGCTCCCCTAGTATGGGAGCCTTTTGTATTTCTGCACTTTATCCCGAACAACGAACAATGTGAACTGGTCCTATGTCAAGATTTCGGACAAATTAAATTGAGGTTTTTTGCTTTTTAGAT